>Ga0213837_1000436_pt1 | contig 44834 bp, 46 predicted proteins | sample SWPATP12_FD_160572 | JGI IMG/M metagenome (GOLD analysis project Ga0213837, IMG submission 160572) | Coastal seawater microbial communities from Marineland, Florida, United States - SWPA TP1 #2 | ecosystem: Environmental > Aquatic > Marine > Coastal | place: USA: Florida | collected 2016-08-06
TCGCTGATCACGTGGTTCCTTCCGTCGCTGCTGAGTGTATTGCGTGGGGCGGGCGTCAGGCGCGCACGAGCGTGCCGACGGGCTCGCCGAGGATCGCGCGCTCGAGCGCGCGGTCGCCGTCCATGCCGAACACGCGCATGGGCATCCTGTTGTCCATGCAGAGGCTGAAGGCCGTCGAGTCGACGACCTTGAGGCCGCGGACGAGGGCGTCCTGGTAGGTGATCTCGTCGAACCGCGTCGCCGTCGGGTCGTGCTTGGGGTCGGCGGAGTAGACGCCGTCGACGCCGTTCTTCGCGACCAGCACCTGGTCGGCGGTGATCTCGAGCGCGCGCTGCGCGGCGACGGTGTCGGTCGAGAAGTAGGGCAGGCCGGCGCCGGCGCCGAAGATGACCACGCGGCCCTTCTCGAGGTGGCGCTCGGCGCGGCGCGGGATGTACGGCTCTGCGACCTGCGTCATCTGGATGGCCGACTGCACGCGCGTCTCGGCGCCGGCCTGCTCGAGGAAGTCCTGGAGGGCGAGGGCGTTCATGACGGTGCCCAGCATGCCCATGTAGTCGGCGCGGCCGCGCTCCATGCCGCGCTGGCTCAGCTCTGCACCGCGGAAGAAGTTGCCACCGCCGACGACGATCGCGATCTCGACCGTCTCTGCCGCATCCGCGATCTGGCGGGCGATCGAGGCGACCACGTCGGGGTTCACGCCGAGGCTGCCGGCGCCGAACGCCTCGCCCGAGAGCTTCAGGAGGACTCGGCGTCGCGGCTGTGCTGTCATCGGGCGTCCTCCTGGGGGTCACGACCCGAGTGGGCCGTGCAGAAGCCTACCGTGCGCGGGTGGCGGGACTCGTCCCGGGCGGGTGCGCCCGCGCCCGCGGATCGATCCGCGGACGCGAAGAGGGCCGGGGTCTCCCCCGGCCCTCATCGTGCGTTCGTGCCTACGCGCCGACCTTGAAGCGCGCGAAGCCGGTGACCGTGAGGCCTGCGGCCTCGAGCACCTTGGCGACGCTCTGCTTGTTGTCGCGTGCGTAGTCCTGGTCGAGCAGGACGATCTGCTTGAAGAAGCCGCTGATGCGACCCTCGATGATCTTCGGCATGGCGCCCTCGGGCTTGCCCTCGCCGCGCGCGATCTCGGTGACGAGCTCGCGCTCCTTCTCGACGGCATCCGCCGGCACCTCGTCACGGGTGACGTAGGTGGGGTCGAACATGGCGATGTGCTGCGCCACGGCGCGAGCCGTGTCCGCGTCATCGCCCGAGTAGGCCACCACGACACCGACCTGCGGGGGCAGGTCCTTCGACGTGCGGTGCAGGTAGACGGCCTGCTGCTCGCCCTCGATGCGAGCGACCTTCGTCAGCTCGATCTTCTCGCCGAGCGTCGCGGCCTGCTGCTCGATGACGGTCTGCACCGTGCCGGACTCGGCCGGGGCGGCGAGCGCCGAGGCCAGGTCGGTGGCACCGGCGGCCGCGACAGCGGCGACCACGCGGTCGGCGAGCGCGATGAACTTCTCGTTCTTCGCGACGAAGTCGGTCTCGCAGCCGATCGCGATCATCGTCGTCGCACCGTCGACGGAGGAGACGGCCACGAGGCCCTCGCTCGTCGAGCGGTCGGCGCGCTTCGCGTTGCCCTTCGCGCCCTTGAGGCGGAGGATCTCGGTGGCCTTCTCGACGTCGCCGCCGGCCTCCTCGAGGGCTGCCTTCGTGTCGCTCATGCCGGTGCCGAGCTGCTCGCGCAGCATCTTGAGGTCGGCGATGCTGATGGATGCCATCCGCTGCTCCTTACTTGGACTCGGGCGTCGTGTCGCCCTCGGTGGTCTCGGCGGGCTGCTCCTCGGCGACGGGCGCGTCGGCGGCCGGCTCCTCGGTGGCGGGCTCGTCGGCGACCGGTGCCTCGGCGGCCGGCTCCTCGGCCTGCGTCTCCTCGACGACCGGCGCGGCGGCCTCGGCCTCGTGCTGCTCGAGGAGCTCGCGCTCCCACTCAGCCATCGGCTCGGCAGCGGCGTCGCCGCCACCGTGGCGCTGCATGAGGCCCTCGGCGGCAGCGTCGGCGACGATCTTCGTCAGCAGCGCGACGGAGCGGATCGCGTCGTCGTTGCCCGGGATCGGGTAGGCGACGTCGTCCGGGTCGCAGTTCGTGTCGAGGATGGCGATGATGGGGATGCCCAGCTTCTTCGCCTCGTCGACCGCGAGGTGCTCCTTGTTCGTGTCGACGATCCAGATCGCGGACGGCGTGCGCTGGAGGTTGCGGATGCCGCCGAGCGACTTCTGCAGCTTCAGGAGCTCGCGCTTCTTGAGCAGCAGCTCCTTCTTCGTGTAGCCCTGCGTGGTGTCCTCGAAGTCGAGCTCCTCGAGCTCCTTCATGCGGCTCAGGCGCTTCGAGACCGTGTTGAAGTTGGTGAGGAGGCCACCGAGCCAGCGCTGGTTGACGTAGGGCTGGCCCACGCGCGTCGCCTGCTCGGCGATGGACTCCTGCGCCTGCTTCTTCGTGCCCACGAAGAGCACCGAGCCGCCGTGCGAGACGGTCTCCTTGACGAAGTCGTACGCCTTGTCGATGTAGGCGAGCGACTGCTGCAGGTCGATGATGTAGATGCCCGAGCGCTCCGTGAAGATGAAGCGCTTCATCTTGGGGTTCCAACGACGGGTCTGGTGCCCGAAGTGGACGCCGCTGTCGAGCAGCTGGCGAGTCGTGACGACGGCCATGGCCGCCTCCTTCTTCTGTTCTGGTTGCCGGCGCGACCGGGTGGTCGAGCCCCTGGCGCCCTGACGCACCACCACCAGGCGCGCGAGCGAGCTCGAGCAGCTGGACCGAAGGGGTGTCGTCGCGACGGGCGCGCGAAGTCATCGCATGAGCGATGCCCTCCTACGATACACGCTCGGGATCCCTGCTCGCGGACGCTCGCTGTCCACCGGTCGCCCCGCATGGCGCACGCGCGCGGCGGGCGCCCGGGCACCATGCCGGGCATGCGCATCCTCGCGGTCCTGCTGGCGGTCGCGGCCGGCACGTGGGCCTGGCCGCTCTCATCCGCCGCGTCGCCGCACGACGTCGTGCGCGCGTTCGACCTGCCTGCATCACCCTACGGCGCCGGCCACCGGGGCATCGACCTCGCGGCACCCGCGGGGTCGGTCGTCGTCGCTCCGGAGCGCGGCGTGATGCGCTTCGCGGGACCGGTCGCGGGCCGCCCGGTCGTCTCGATCGAGCACGCCGGCGGGCTCGTGTCGAGCTTCGAGCCGGTCGAGCCGTCGGTCGTCGCGGGCGCGCGCGTCGAGCGCGGCCAGACCATCGGCGTGCTGCTGGCCGGCCACGCGGGCACCGCTGCGCCGCAGGCGCGGCTGCACCTCGGCGCGCGGCTGCGGGGCGCCTACGTCGATCCGCTGCCGCTCCTCGGCGTCACCCGGCCGGTGCTGCTGCCGATGCGCGGCAGCGAGCAGCGTCAGTGGTCGGGGTCAGGCCCGCGGGTGCGCGCCGCGGTACGCCTCGGCGAGCCGCTCGAGCGAGACGTGCGTGTAGATCTGCGTGGTGCCGAGGCTCGCGTGCCCGAGCAGCTCCTGCACCGCCCGCAGGTCCGCACCGCCGTCGAGCAGGTGCGTCGCCGCCGTGTGGCGCAGCGTGTGCGGGCCGTGGGGGCCGGAGCCGGGGATCTCCTCGAGCAGCGCGGTGACGAGCTCGTGCACCCGCCGCTGGCCGAGCCGCCCGCCGCGGGCGCCGAGGAACAGCGCCGGATGCGCGCGCTCGGCGTCGGCGAGCTGCGGTCGGCCGACGCGCATCCAGTCGAGCACCGCGTCGAGCGCGGGCCGCCCGAACGGCACGACGCGCTCCTTCGAGCCCTTGCCCGTCACGCGCACGGTGAGCCGCTCGAGGTCGACGTCGTCGACGTCGAGGCCGACGAGCTCGCTCACGCGCAGCGCGCTCGCGTAGAGCAGCTCGACGACGGCGAGGTCGCGCAGCGCGACCGGGTCGCCCTCCGCCGCTGCGGCGGCGAGCGAGCCGAGCACGCCATCCATCGCCTGGCGCGAGAGCACGCGCGGCAGGTGGCGGTCCCGCTTGGGCGTGCGCAGGCGTCCGGCGACGTCGGCGCCGCCGTGCGCGGCGATCCAGCGGCTCAGGCCGCGCGCGGCCGCGCTGCGGCGCGCGATCGTCGACTTGCCCATGCCGGCCTCCGCGCTCGCGTACAGCCAGTCGCGCAGCACGTCGATGTCGAGCCCGGCGGCGTCCTCGAGGCCCGCGCCCTCGCAGTGCTCGGTGAGGCTGCGGAGGTCGCCGCGGTAGCCGCGCACCGTGTTCGCCGAGTACCCGCGCTCGCGCTCGAGGTGGTCGAGGTAGCCGTCGACGGCCTCGGCGATCCGCACGTCAGTCCGGCTTCCGGCTGAAGCGGTCGGCCCGCGTCTCGGGATCGAGCGCGATCACCTGCTCGGCGAGCTGGAGCGAGATGGTCTCGCGGGTGGGGTGCGGCAGGGCGGGCACGACGGAGTGCGCGATGCTGTCGGCGTAGACCTCGATGAGGTTGAACGACTGCGTCGCGTCGATGCCGTGCATCGCGGGCGGCGGGCCGCCCAGGTCGTCGGCGTAGCTCGTCGCGCCGGCGAGCACGACCGGGATCTCGGCGAACGTGCCGGAGCCGTTGATGTGGAGGTGGCCCGAGAGGATCGCGCGCACGTCCGCGCCGCCGATCGCCTCGGCGAGCAGCGCCTCGTCGCGGAACTCGAGCAGCCGCATCAGCTGGCCCCGGTACGCGAGCGGCGGGTGGTGCATGACGAGCACGGTGCCGAGCGGCGGCGGGTCGGCGAGCGCATCCGCCAGCCACGCGGCCTGGCCCTCGTCGAGGCCGCCGTGGTGCCAGCCCGGGAGGCTCGAGTCGAGCGCGACGATGCGGAGCCCCGCGATCTCGAGGACGGAGTCGAGCGGGTCGAGCGGTGCCCCCGGCAGTCCGAGCGAGGCACGCATCGCGGGGCGCTCGTCGTGGTTGCCCGCGGTCCAGACGATGGGCGCGCCGATGGCGGCGGCGACCGGCTCGAGGATCTCGCGGGCCAGCGCGTACGCCTCCGGCTCCCCCAGGTCGGCGACGTCGCCGGACACGACGATGACGTCGGCGTCGGCCGCGGCGACGGCGAGCCGCTCGGCGGTGGCGCGCAGGTGCCCCTCGGTGTCGACGACGCCCGCGAGCGGCGCACCGCCCGCGAGCAGGTGGGTGTCGCTGAGGTGGGCGATCACCGCAGCCGGTTCCGGATGCATCCCGAGGGTCACGCGCCCAGGCTAGTCACGCCGAGCCGCGGCGCGGTGCCGCCTCGCCCGCGTCGAGGACCCCGCCGACCCGACGGGACCCGGTGCACCGGGTTCCGTCGGTGCAGCGGGTCCGCTCGGCTGCTCAGGTCACGAAGACCGCATCCATCCGTTCCCCCGCTCGACGGCGCGCCCGCCCAGCTCGAGCAGCGCGAGCGAGGCGGAGACGTCGGACGGCGCCATGCCGGTGCGGATCGCGAGCTCGTCGGCCGATCGCGCGGCGCGGGTGCTGAGCGCGTCGAGCACGCGCATCTCGTCGCGCGTCTCCCCGCCGAGCGGCGCGGGCTCGTCGCCCGGCCCCTCGACGAGCTCGACGATGTGCTCGGCGCGCTCGACGAGCACCGCGCCGTACTCGCGCAGCAGCCGGTGGCAGCCCGTGCTGCCGCCGGAGGTCACCGGCCCCGGCACCGCACCGAGCGGGCGGCCCAGCGCCGCCGCGTGCCCGGCGGTGTTGATCGAGCCCGACCGGCTGCCCGCCTCGACCACGACCGTGACGCTCGCGAGCGCCGCGATGAGCCGGTTGCGCGCGAGGAACCGCCAGCGGGTCGGCGGCACGCCGCTCGGCGCCTCGGCGATCACGCACGCGGTGTCGGCGACGCGCTGCAGCAGCTCGTCGTGCCCCGCCGGGTAGAAGCGGTCGAGGCCGCCGGCCAGGACGGCGACCGTGGTGCCGCCTGCCGCCATCGTCGCGCGGTGGGCGGTGCCGTCGATGCCGTAGGCGCCGCCGGAGACGACCGCGTAGCGCCGGTCGACGAGGCCCGCCGCCAGCTGCCCGGTGACGAGCTCGCCGTACCCGGACGAGGCGCGCGAGCCGACGAGCGCCGCCGACCGCTCGCACGCGGCGAGCGCGGCCGGGTCGCCGCGCACCCAGAGCGCCGCCGGGGCATGCGGTCCGAGGTCGTCGAGCTGGTGCGGCCAGTGCTCGTCGGCGCGGGTCAGGAGCCGCTGCCCGAAGGCCGCGCCCTGCGTGAAGGCGCCGAGGATGCGCTCGGCGGCGTGGCGCGGCTGCCAGCGCGCGATGCCCTGCGCGACGGCGCTCGCCGACTCCCGGTCGCCGAGCTCCCGCGCCCAGTCCGCCGCGCTCGCGCCGTCGATGAGCAGCTGCAGCGTCCGCACGGCGCCGAGGCGCTCGCGCACGAGGCCCGCGACGCCGTCGCCCGGCTCGGGCAGCACCGTCCACGCGCCCGCCGCGAAGCGCTCGAGCACGTCGGCGTCCGAGATGTCGGCCCGCGCCTCCGGCAGCGTCGGCGTGACGGCCACCCGCAACCGGGCGAGGTCGATGCGGAAGGGGGTCATGCCGGGATCCCCTTCCGGAGCGCGAGCGCTCGACCGATGTGCGTCCGCGTCGGGCCGGCGGCGCCGTCGAGGTCGGCAGCGGTCCAGGCGACGCGGATCGCGCGGTCCATGCCGCGCATCGTGAGGGCGCCGCGCTCGACCGCGCGCTCGAGCGGCTCGAGGAGGGCGCGGTCGAGCGGGAGGTTGCGGCGCAGCCACGGCCCCGGCACGTGGCCCATCGCCGTCCAGCCGGTGCCGGCGAGCCGCTGCGCCGCGCGCTCCCGTGCCGCTGCGACCCGGGCGGACGCCTCCGCGGTCGTGCGGCGCGCACCGTCGGCGCCCGGCGCGACCCGGTCGACCCGCACCTGCAGGTCGACGCGGTCGAGCAGCGGCCCGGAGAGCCGACCGAAGTAGCGGCGGCGCTGCTGCGGCGCGCACGTGCACTCCCCTGAGCCGAAGAGGCCGCACGGGCAGGGGTTGGCCGCGAGCAGCAGCTGGAACCGCGCCGGGAAGGTCGCGACCCCGATGGCTCGGTGGATCGTGATGGTGCCGGACTCGAGCGGCTGCCGCAGCATGTCGAGCACCGCCCGCGGGAACTCGGGGGCCTCGTCGAGGAAGAGCACGCCGTGCGTCGCCCGCGCCGCCGCACCGGGGCGGATCGCACCCGAGCCGCCGCCGATGAGCGAGACCGCCGTCGCCGAGTGGTGCGGATGCTCGAACGGCGGCAGCACGTCGAGGGTCGACGGCGGCGGCTCGCCCGCCAGCGAGCGCAGCGACGCCACCTCGAGCGCGGCGTCGGTGTCGAGCGCCGGCAGGATGCCCGGGAGCCGCATGGCGAGCATCGTCTTCCCGGCACCGGGCGGGCCGACCATCATCAGGTGGTGCGCGCCGGCGGCCGCGATCTCGAGCGCCTGCACGGCATCGCGGTTGCCGACCACGTCGGCGAGGTCGAGGTCGGCGTGCATCCGGGGCACCCCCGCCGGTGCCGGCACGGCGTCGACGGGCTCGGGGTCGAGCTCGGCGCCGAGCAGTGCCGCGGCGTGCGCGAGGCTCGGCGCGCCGAGCACGCGGATGCCCTCGACGAGCGACGCCTCGCCGACGGATCCGGTCGGCACGACGATGCGCGTGCGTCCCTCCTCCGCGGCGGCTCTGGCGAGCGGCAGGGTGCCCGTCACGGGTCGCAGCCGACCATCGAGCCCGAGCTCGCCGATGAGCGCGGTCTCGCCGTCGTCCGGCGGCACGACACCCGTGGCGCGCAGCACCGCGATCGCGATCGCGAGGTCGAAGTGCGTGCCGGCCTTCGGCAGCGACGCGGGCGTGAGGTTGATGACGACGCGCCCGCTCGGCGCCGCGATGCCCATGCGGGCGATCGCGCTCCACGTGCGGTGCTGCGCCTGGCGCACCGCCTGATCGGGCAGCCCGACGATGAAGACCGCGGGCAGCCCGGACGCCGCGTGCACCTCGATCTGCACGCTGATGCCGGCGAGGCCCTGCAGCGCGATGCACGCCGCCCGGCCGAAGCCGCTCACTGGATGCCCCGGAGGTGCTCGACCCGCCATGATCCCGCGCGGGGCGCGACGATGCCGACCGCATCCATGCGGATGGGGCCGCGGTGCGGCCGCTCCTGCAGCCAGAGCCCAGCGAGCGTGCGCAGCCGCCGGACCTTCGCGGGCGTGATCGCCTCGAACGGATGGCCGTGGGCGAGCCCTCGCCGGGTCTTGACCTCGACGAAGACGAGCGTGTCGCCGTCGAGCGCGACGATGTCGAGCTCGCCGTAGGCGCAGCGCCAGCGCCGCTCGACGATGCGCATCCCGGCGCGCTCGAGGTGCACGCTCGCGGCAGCCTCGCCGTCGAGGCCCAGCTGGTCCTTGGCTCGCATGGGCGCATCGAAGCGCAGCGGGCCGCCCGTCGGCGCGGGCTCGGCCACCGCCTGTGGAGAACGCAGATCGGCCCTACCGCCGCCCGGGGCCGCGGTGCCACGCTGGGCGCATGGAGATCGCGTGGACGCCCGAGCTCAGGCGGCTGCTCAGCGGCGGCGTGCACATCGCGCTCGACGGTGACGAGGCGGCGGCGATCGACGACGTGCTGCGGCAGCTGCGCGAGGCGGGCATCGAGCCGGACCGCGAGCAGGCGGCCACGATGGTGCGCGAGGAGCGCTCGAAGCGCACGGAGAGCTGACGGGTGAGCGCGCCACCGCGCCGGAGGCTGATCCTCGGCGGGCTGCTGCTCGCCGCGCTCTCGATCGCGGCGGTGATCGCGATCGATCCGGCGGAGGGCGGGCTGGCGGGCACGGTGCGGGTCTGGGCGATCGGCGCGTTCGTCGCCGGGCTGTTGGTGACCGTCACCGGCGCGCTGCCCTCGGCACCGGCTGGCGCGGACGCCCAACCGCGGCCGCGGCTCCGCGGCCTGCTGCTCGCCGGCACCGCGGCGCTCGTGGTGATGCTGAAGGTGGGCGTCGACCGGGAGTCCAGCTGGCTCACCGTCCTGCTCGGCACGGTGCTGAAGATCGCCGGCGCAGCGGACGTCATGGCGGAGCGCCGACGCGCGCGGACCGCCGCAGACTCGGCATGAGCCGCGCCGGGCTACTCCTCGATCGCGAGGTCCTTCGGCAGCTCGAGGTCGCGGGAGGCGAGCTCCTCGACGTTCACGTCCTTGAACGTGAGCACGCGCGCCGACTTGATGAAGCGGTCGGAGCGGTAGATGTCCCACACCCAGACGTCGGTCAGCTCGAGCTCGAAGTAGAAGTCCGTGCCCGCATCGTGGCGGGTCACCTTCACGTCGTTGGCCAGGTAGAAGCGTCGCTCGGTCTCGACGACGTGCTTGAACATGCCGACGACGTCGCGGTACTCCTTGAAGAGGGCCAGCTCGACCTCGCGGTCGTAGTCCTCGATGTCCTCGGGTTCCACGGTGCCATCCTATGGCCCCCGTGCGGGCGCCCCGTCTGCACGGCCGATCAGGAGAGCGGGTGCCCGCCGTGACCATCGACGTCGTGTTCCTCCACGGTGCCGGCACGGGCGCCTTCGACGAGGACGCGGCCCTCGCCGACAGCCTCGCCCGCCACCTGGGCAGCGGGTTCTCGGTCGCGTTCCCGCGCCTGCCGGAGGACGACCCCGACGACGAGCGATGGCTCGACGCGATCGGGGCGGCGATCGGGGCGGCGATCGACGCGGCATCCGAGCCCGTCGTGCTCGTCGGGCACTCGATCGGCGGCTACCTGCTGGTCAAGCACCTCGCGCTGCGACCGAGCCCCCGGGCGGTCGCCGCCATCTGCCTCATCGCCGCGCCGTTCCCGGGCGCCGATCCGGCCTGGACGTTCGACGGGTTCGACCTGCCGGACGACCTCGACCGGCTGCTGCCGGCGGATGCGCCGGTGCTCCTGTGCGCCAGCGAGGACGACGAGACCGTCCCGTTCGCCCACCGCGCCCGCTACGCCGCGGCGATCCCCTGGGCCACGACGCGGACGACGACGGGAGGGCACCAGCTCGGCGACGACCTGCGCGTCGTCGCGGAGGGCATCCGCGCGGCGCTCCGCGCGTGACGCTCAGCGAGTGAGGCTCAGTCCTCGACGGGCGCCGCGCCCGGCGCGTGCAGCCAGGACCGCCGGTGCAGCGCGCTCGGGCCGAGCTCGGCGATCGCGGCCATGTGCGCCGCGGAGCCGTAGCCCTTGTTCGACACCCAGCCGTAGCCGGGGTGCACGTCGTCCCACTCGATCATCCGGCCGTCGCGCTCGACCTTCGCGACGAGCGCGGCACCCGAGACGGATGCGCAGTCCCGGTCGGCCTTGGCGCGCAGGATCGTGCGCACCGGCCGCCGCAGCGCCGGCGCGAGCCAGTCGTGGATGCCGTCGAGCAGGATCGCGGCGGCGGGCACGTCGACGCCCGCCTCATGCAGGGCGACGAGCGCGCGCCGGCCGGCGAGCCCGAGCGCCACCTGGATGCCGAGCTCGTCGATCTCGTCGTTCGTGGCGTGGCCGACGGCGCTCACGCCCCACGTGCGCACGAGCGGCGCCGTCGCGGTGCGGCGCGGCTCCGTCATCGTCTTCGAGTCGCGCAGGTGCTCCGGCCAGTCGCCGCAGTCGGCCTGCAGCGCGAGCGCGCCGACGCTCACCGGGCCGGCGAGCGCTCCCCTGCCGACCTCGTCCATGCCGATGACGAGCGGCGTCTCGGTCCACAGCGTGCGCTCGACCTCGAGCGTCGGCAGCGCGGGCATCAGCCGGCGACGGCGACCGGCAGCAGCTGCTCCGCGGGGGCGCTCTGCGGCTCGACGCCGATGAACGAGGACTCGTAGCCGTCGAGCCAGGTCCAGCGATCGAGCGGCCACGACACGAGCACGGCGCGGCCGACGATCGACGAGATGGGCACGAAGCCGCCGCCCGGCGCGTCCATGTGCGCGCGGGAGTCGCCGGAGTGGTTGCGGTTGTCGCCGAGCACCCAGACGTGGCCCTCGGGCACGGTGACGTCGAAGGGCACGGAGCTCGCGGGCTGGCCGGCGGCGTCGAGGTTCACGTAGGGCTCGTCGATCGGCACGCCGTTGATGGTCAGCTGGCCGAAGTCGTTGCAGCACTGCACGCGGTCGCCGGGCAGCCCGATGACGCGCTTGATGAGGTAGCCGTGCTCGTCCTCGGGGGCGAGGCCCACGAAGGTCAGGAACCAGTCGATCGCGCCGAAGACGCCAGACTCGGGCTCGGGCGTCGGCTCGGGCAGCCAGCCGCCCGGGTCCTCGAAGACGACGACGTCGCCCCGCTCGGCGGCCACGACGGAGGGCGTCAGCAGACTGACGATGATGCGGTCGTCGACCTGGAGCGTCTCGTTCATCGACTCGGACGGGATCCAGAACGGCCGGATCAGGAACGTCTTCACGAGGAAGGAGATCAGCAGCGCGATGAGGAAGATGACCACCAGGTCGCGCAGGAACAGCAGGAAGCCACGGCCACCGGACCGCTGCTCGCGGCCCGCCGCACCCGTCTCCACCGTCTCCGTCATCCCTCGACCCTTCGCCTCGGCAAGTCTAGGCGCGCGCGTGCGCCACCCCGGCGCCGCCGCGACGCATCCGGTCTCGATTCGGCGACGAACGCAGAACGGGGCCGGCGTGATGCCGGCCCCGTTCTGGTGCGATCAGGAGAAGTCGCGCTTCTCGCGGATCTTCGCAGCCTTGCCGCGCAGGCCGCGGAGGTAGTAGAGCTTCGCGCGGCGGACGTCGCCGCGGCTCACGAGCTCGATGTGGTCGATGACCGGGGAGTGCACGGGGAACGTGCGCTCGACGCCGACCTGGAACGAGACCTTGCGGACCGTGAAGGTCTCGCGCACGCCGTGGCCCTGGCGGCCGATGACGACGCCCTGGAAGATCTGCACGCGCGAGCGCGAGCCCTCGATGATGTTGACGTGGACCTTGACGTTGTCGCCGGGGCGGAAGTCGGGGACGTCGGAACGGAGGCTGACGGCGTCGACCTTGTCGAGGATGTGCATGGCGGTATCGCTCTCTGCAGCCGCCACAGGTCGGCCGCGAATGGATGGAAGGATCAGGGGGTTCTTGCTCGGTGCCCGCCGCTCCCCTGTGGCAGAGGAAATGTGGCAGAGGCCGCACGACGGCGGTGACTGCGTGTGGCACCAACGCACCATCTTGCCACACCGCGGCGGCGCGCGCCAACGCGCGCGGGCTCGCTAGCGGCGCGGGTCGTCGTCGATGCTGATGATGCGGCCGGCCTGCGGTCCGTCGACGGGCTCGAAGGTCGCGTCGGCCTGACGGGCGCGCTGCTCGAGCAGCGGCGACTGCAGGTCGTTGACGGCGCGCTCGACGCGGGCGCGCGTCTCGCGGCCGAGCTCGAGCACCTGCAGCCAGGCGATCACGGCGCCGCCGAGGACGACCGCCAGGATGCCGATCGAGGTGAGCGACTGGGATGCCGTGAGCCAGCCGTCGCCGAACCACGCGGTGAGCGCGCTGCCGGTGCGTCCTCCGCCGGAGTCGACGACGGTGAAGCCGAGGAGCGCGATGACGAGCAGCCAGGGGCCGACGAGCCGCAGGTCGCGCCACTGGACGGCGCGGGGCCGGCGCACCTCCTTGCGCGCGACCGTGAGGCCGACGACGACGCCGATGAGCACCGCGAGCCCGGGCCCGAGCAGCGCCTGCAGCAGCAGCCAGTCGCCGAGCGGCGCACCCGCGAAGGCGCGGCCGAACATGATCCAGGCGGGCAGCACCACGATGGCGGCGATCATCGCCCAGAAGAAGCCGCGCAGCGCCCAGTGTCGTCGAGCACCGGTGCGCGAGCCTGCCGATGTGCCTGCGGTCCCTGCCATGCCATCGAGGCTAATCGGCCGAGCCGATGGGCGCCCGGATGTTCGCTCAGGGCTGGCGGGACGCCGCGCGCTCCGCGTCGTCGCCGTCCGGCAGCAGGCCGGTCAGCAGGTCCGGCCGCACGCGACGGGTGCGCTCGAGCGCCTGCTCGCGGCGCCACGCGGCGACCGCGGCGTGGTTGCCGCCGTGCAGCACCTCCGGCACCTCGAGGCCACGCCACACGCGCGGCTTCGTGTACGACGGGTGCTCGAGCAGGCCGCTCTCGTGGCTCTCCTCGACCAGGCTCTCGGGGTTGCCGACGACCCCCGGCACGAGCCGGCCGATCGCCTCGATCATCGCCATCGCGGCGACCTCGCCGCCGTTGAGCACGTAGTCGCCGAGGCTCACCTCGAGCACGCGCGCCCGCGTGGCCACGTGCTCGACGACCCGGGCGTCGATGCCCTCGTAGCGGCCGCACGCGAAGACGATGCGCCGCTCGGCTGCGAGCTCGCGCGCGAGCGACTGCGTGAACGGCGTGCCGGCGGGCGTCGTGAACACGACCACCGCGTCCGACATGCCTGCCGCGTCCTCGTCGGGTCCGAGGAGCGCGTCGAACGCCTCGCCCCACGGCTCGGGCTTCATGACCATGCCGGCGCCGCCGCCGTAGGGGGTGTCGTCGACCGTGCGGTGGCGATCGTGCGTCCACTGCCGGAGGTCGTGCACGCCGAGCTCGAGCACACCGTCGCGGCGCGCCTTGCCCAGCAGCGAGACGTCGAGGACGCCGAAGAACTCGGGGAAGATCGTGACGATGTCGAAGCGCACAGCCTACGCCCGGTCGGCGGGCGCGTCGTCCGCGGCTGCGTCGTCGGAGACGGCGCCGTCGGAGACTGCATCGTCGGAGACAGTGCCCTCGGTCGCCTCGGGTGCCTCGTCGACGACAGCCGCGCTGGCGGCCTCGTCGGTCGCGCCCTCTTCCGGCTCGTCGGGCGTCTCGAGATCCTCGAGCAGCCCGGGCGGCGGGGTCACCACGATGCGCCCGGCGCGGAGGTCGACCTCCGGCACGATCGCCTTCACGAACGGCACCATCGTCTCGGCGCCATCGATGTCGATGATGAGCATGTCCTGCGCGGGCATCGGGTCGACGCGCACGACGCGGCCGATGCGGACGCCGTCGCGGATGACGTCGAGGCCTGCCAGCTGATGGACGAACCAGGCGTCGGGCTCCGTCGAGACCTCGGTGGGGTCCTGATCGATCCAGAGCACCGCCTTGACGAGCGACTCCGCCTCGGTGCGGTCGGTGACGCCGGCGAAGAACGCGACGGGCGTGCCGTTGTAGACGCGCAGCTCGAGCAGCTCGAGGGTCTTGCCGTGCCACTTCGACGACGTGGGCACCTGCAGCGTGAACTTCGCGCCGGGCGTGAAGCGCCGCGCGGGGTCGTCGGTGTAGAGCTCGACCTTGATCGCGCCCTTCAGCCCGTGGGCGCGCGTGAGCCGGCCGACGCGCAGCTGGGTGCGAGCGGGCACGGCGGGCCTAGCGATCGGTGTCCACCACGTCCACGCGGACGCGGCGCCCCCCGGGCAGCGCACCGATCACGGTGCGCAGCGCGCCGGCCGTGCGGCCGCCGCGCCCGATGACGCGGCCGAGGTCCTCGGGGTGCACGCGCACCTCGAGGACCTCGCCGCGCTGCGTGTCGCGCGCGCCGACGCGCACGTCGTCGGGGCGATCGACGATCCCCTTGACGAGGTGCTCGAGGGCGTCGCGCAGCATGCTCAGGACTCGGTCGACTCGGCCTCGGCGGCGGCGGGCGCCTCCTCGGCAGCCGCGGCCGGAGCCTCGGCGGGCTTCTCGGCCTTGGGCTTCAGCACCGGCTTCTTGAGCTCGTCGGCGACGAACGCCTTCTTGCCCTCGGGCTGCTTGACCTGGCTCTCGGTCGGGCCCTCGCCCGTGAAGCGACCCCAGTCGCCCGTGAGCTTGAGGAGCGCCTGCACCTGCTCGGTCGGCTGCGCGCCGACGCCGAGCCAGTACTGGGCGCGGTCGCTGTCGATCTCGATCAGCGACGGGTTCAGCGTCGGGTGGTACTTGCCGATCTCCTCGATCACGCGGCCGTCGCGCTTGGTGCGCGAGTCGGCCACGACGACGCGGTAGAAGGGTGCGCGAATCTTGCCGAAGCGCTTCAGACGGATCTTGACTGCCACAGTTCTCCTGCTTTGTGTTCTCGTGTTGCACCGCGGCCTGCGCACGTGGGATATGCGCGGCCCGCAAAGCTCGGTGAGCATCCGCGCGCCGGATAGAGGGTCGGGCGCGTGCTCGACCCCCTATTCTGGCACACCGCGGGGCGACGTGCGCGCCATCCAGCGGCACGGCCCTACGCTCGACCCATGGACTTCGCATCCTCCAGGCGCTCGACGCTCGGCGTCGAGTGGGAGCTGGCGCTCGTGGACCCCCAGTCTGGCGAGATGGTGCCCCGGGCCAAGGAGCTGCTCACCGCGATCGACGATCCGCGGTTCGACAAGGAGTTCCTCACCGGGATGATCGAGCTCATCACGGGCGTGCACACCACGACGGATGCGGCGGTCGACGAGCTGCGCGAGATGCGCGACGTCGCCGTGACGGCCGCCGGGCGCCTCGGCGTCGCCATCGTCGGCACCGGCACGCACCCGACGAGCCGCTGGCGCGAGCAGGAGCAGGCCGACGACGCCCGCTACCGCCGCGTGGTGCAGAAGGCCGGGGACTGGGGCCGTCGGCTCATCATCTTCGGCGTGCACAACCACGTCGGCATCGAGCAGCGCGAGAAGGTCGTGCCGCTGCTGCGCACGATGCTCGACCGGCTGCCGCTCATCCTCGCGCTCTCGGCGTCGAGCCCGTTCTGGCAGGGCCTCGACACCGGCTTCGCGTCGCACCGCACGATGCTCTTCCAGCAGCTGCCGACGGGCGGGCTGCCGCCGATGCTCGTCGACTGGGCGGAGTACGAGCGGACGCTCTCGGACATGCTCGCCGCCGGCGTCATCGACGAGCTCGGCGAGCTGCGCTGGGACGTGCGCCCCTCCCCCTCGATCGGCACGCTCGAGGTGCGGGTCGCCGACGGCGCGCCGTCGGTCGACGACCTCGCGGCCGTCACCGCGCTCACGCACTGCCTCATCGAGGAGGCGTCGCGCGCGCTCGACGCCGGTGCGCCGCAGCACCACCTGCCGTACTGGCTCGTGCGCGAGAACAAGTGGCGCGCGGCGCGCGACGGCCTCGGCGCGACCGTGATCGTCGACGAGCAGGGCACGCTGCAGAACGCCCGCGACGCGATCGCGGAGGCGGCCGACCGGCTGCGCCCGATCGCCGAGGACCTCGGCGCATCCCGGTCGCTCGCGACCGTCGAGCGGGTGCTCGACGGCGGCGGCTCGGCCGCCCGGCAGCGCGCGGCGTTCGAGCGCGGCGGACACGAGGCGGTGCTCGCCGAGCTCATCGAGGCGATGCGCTCCTAGTCGCGCGACCCCCGCGAAGCGCGCGAGCCCGATCGGGCTGCGCCACGACCCGGCCCCGTGGGGAGCTCGGTGGGCGGCTCAGCCCGATCGAGCGCAGGCTCGTCCGGGCGAGCCCGGTCGCTCGCTACCCGTTCTTGCGGTCGCGCCACTCGAGGAAGGCCGGCACCCGGTCGAGCGCGTAGCCGTCGGGGCCGTCGTCGCCCGAGAGCGGGATCGTGAGCAAGCGCGTGCCCGCCGCGTGCAGCGCGTCGAGGCGCTCGAAGCCCACGCCGCCGATGCCGTCGCGCACGCTCGCGCCGTTCGAGATCTCGATCTCGGCGACGTCGCGGCCGATCGCCTCGCAGTGCCCGCGCAGCACGTCGAGCTTCTGCGGCAGCTCGTCGGGCCCGACGAAGGAGTGCCAGATGTCGCCGTGGCGCGCGACGAGCGGCAGCGTCTTCCGCTCGCCCTTGCCGCCGATGAGGATCGGCATGCGGCCGAGCGGCGGCGGGTTCAGCTGGTCCCAGCGGGCGCGGATGCGCGGCAGCGCCTCGGCGAGCGCGTCGAGCCGCGTACCCACGGTGCCGAAGTCGTAGCCGTAGTCGATGTAGTCGCGCTCGAACCATCCCGAGCCGATGCCGAAGACGAATCGGCCGCCGGAGATGTGGTCGATCGTGCGGGCGACGTCGGCGAGCAGATCGGGGTTGCGGTAGGAGTTGCAGAAGACGAGCGGGCCGATCTGCACGCGCTCGGTCGCGACCGCCCACGCCGCGAGCTGCGTCGTCGCCTCGAAGTGCACGCCCTCCGGATCGCCAGAGAGCGGGAAGAAGTGGTCCCAGCCGAAGACGGCGTCGACGCCCATGTCCTCGAGCCGGCGCGCGGCGTCGATCGTGGCCTGCATGGGGGCGTGCTGCGGCGCGAGCTGCACGCCGATCCTGGTGGGTCGCTCCGTCATGCGATCGACCCTACGCGGCTAGCCTGGGGCGGTGACCGCAACGCCCCTCGCCCCCATCGCCGAGCGCGCCCAGGCGCCCGCCACGCTGCCCGAGATCACCGCCGGCTCGCTGACGTGGCGCCCCGCGAGCGTCGACGACGCACCCGCGCTCGTCGCGCTCTACGGCGCGGTCGGCGACGCCGACCGAGAGCCGTACCGCGAGTCGCTCGAGGAGGTGCACGACGACCTTGCGGCGCCGTGGCGCAGCCTCGACGCCGACTCGCTGCTCGGCTTCGATGCCGACGGCGAGCTGCGCGCATCCGGCTTCGTCAACACCGCGCCCGGCGACGTGCGCGCGGTGCGGGCGTTCGTCTTCGGCAACGTGCACCCTGAGCGCCGCGGCGAGGGCATCGGCACGCAGCTGCAGGCGTGGCTCATCGCCCGCGCCCGGCAGGTGCTCGCCGCCTCCGGCAAGGAGCTGCCCGCGCGCATCGCCACGTTCGCCGAGGACGACGCGCCCGAGTCGAAGCTGCGGCTCCACGAGCAGGGCGGCTTCGAGATCCGGCGCTGGTTCGCCGACCTCAAGCGGCCGATCGTCGACGGCGAGCCCGTGCCGGAGGTCGAGCTCTCGGGCTCGCTGCGGCTCGTGCCGTGGTCGGACGAGCTCGACGAGCCTGCGCGGCTCGCGCACAACGACGCCTTCCGCGACCACTGGGGCAGCGAGCCGCAGACGCCCGAGCAGTGGGCCAACGGGCGCAGCGAGTTCGCGCCGACGTGGTCATACCTCGTCGTCGACGACGCCCCCGACGTCGACGCGCTGCTCGCCGACCCGTCCACCGACGAGGAGACGGCCGCGTCGCTGCGCGCCGGCGAGCCGCTCGTGGTCGGCTACCAGCTCGCGAGCCGCTACGAGGGCGACTTCGCGCTGCGCGGCTACTCGTTCGGCTACACCGACCTGCTCGGGGTGCGCCGCGCCTACCGCGGCCGCCGCGTCGCGGTCGTGGCGCTCGCCGCGGGCATCCGCGCGTTCGCCGCCGACGGCATGGACGCCGCGGTGCTCGACGTCGACACGGCGAGCCCGACGGGCGCCGACGGCCTCTACGCCCGGCTCGGCTACGTCAAGGTGTCCGGCTCGCACATGGCGTCGATCGAGCTCTGACCGGCCCTACCAGGGCAGCGAGCCGAGCGCCTCGGCGACCGGCGTCCCGCCGGCGTTGCAGCGCAGCGTGATGCCCCGCACGCCGCGGTGCGCGACCACCTCGGCGATGAGCCGCGCGACGGTCGCGCGCGGGATCTCGCCCGACTCCAGCGAGCCCGAGGGCTCGTCGAGCTCGATGCCGCCCTCCTCGTCGAGGGTGAGGGTGGAGGGCGCGAGGATCACCCAGTCGGCGCCCGACGCGCGGATGGCCTCGTCGACGAGCGACTTCGCCTCGGCGTAGGTGTGGAACGGGTGATCCTCGGGGACGCCGTGATCGCGGCGGGAGCCGAAGTAGGAGACCATCACCAGCCGCGCGCCGCTGCGCTGCACCGCGTCGAGCACGCGCAGCGCCGCGTCGTGGTCCACCGCCCACGTGCGCTCGGCGGAGCCGCCGCCCGCGCCCGCCGCCCAGACGACGACGTCGAAGCCCTTGACGAGCTCGTCGACGCCCTGCTGGTCGAGCTGCTCGAGGTCGGCGACGACGGGCTCCGCACCGGTCTCGGCGACGTCGCCGGCGTGGTCGGGGTTGCGGATGGCGCCGTGCACGGTGTGCTGGGCCGATGCGAGCATGCGCTGCGCGAGGAGGGCGATCTTGCCGTGTCCGCCGAGGACGAGGATGCGTGCCATGGCGCAACGCTACGCGGAGCGCCTGGGCGTCGTGCCTCAGTAGTAGACGGCGAGCCTCCCGCTCGGCCCGTCGACCATCTGCACGGGCGTGTCGAACACCCGCGAGAGCACCTCGTCGGTGAGCACCTCGTCGGGCGTGCCGAACTCGACCACCTGGCCGTCCTTCACGGCGCAGATGCGGTCGGCGTAGTGCCCCGCGAAGTTGATGTCGTGCAGCACGATGACGATCGTGCGCCCCAGCTCCTCCGCGGCCCGGCGCAGGTGCTGCATCATCTGCACCGAGTGGCGCATGTCGAGGTTGTTGAGCGGCTCGTCGAGCAGCACGTACTCGGTGTCCTGCGCGAGCACCATCGCGACGTAGGCGCGCTGCCGCTGGCCGCCCGAGAGCTCGTCGAGGTAGCGGTGCTCGAGCTCTCGGAGGTCGACGAAGTCGATCGCGTCGCTCACGTCCCGCTCGTCCTCCGGCGTCAGGCGGCCGGGCGAATGGGGGAAGCGGCCGAGCGCGACGAGCTGGCGGATGGTGAGGCGCGTGACGAAGTGGTTCTCCTGCCGCAGGATCGAGACGACGGTCGCGAGCCGCTTCGACGGCGTGCGCGTCACGTCGTGCCCCGCGATCTCGATGGAGCCCGCGTCGAGGCTCAGCAGCCTGCCCATCATCGTGAGCAGCGTCGACTTGCCGGCGCCGTTGGGGCCGACGAGCGCCGTGATGCCGCCACGCGGGATCTCGAGGTCGACCGGCCCGATCGAGACCTCGTTGCCGTAGTCCTTCCGCACTCCTCGGAGCGTGATCACAGTCGGCCCTTCCTGAGGATGACGAAGAGGAACACGCTGCCGCCGATCAGCTCGATGATGATCGAGACGACGCCCTCCGCGTAGAACACGTGGCGCATGATGAAGTAGGCACCGCTCAGCACGACGAACCCGAGCAGCGCGGCGACCGGGAGGATGTACCGGTGGTCGTGCGTGTCGGCCGCCTGGTAGGCGAGCGTCGCGACGAGGAACCCGAGGAACACCATCGGCCCGACGAGCGCGGTCGAGACGGCCATCAGGACCGATACGAGCAGCAGCACGCGCATGACCTCGCCGCGGTGGTGCAGCCCGAGGCTCGTGCTCGCGTCGCGGCCGAGCGCGAGCACGTCCATCCGCCGCGACCGCAGCCACAGCAGCGCGGCCGCGACGACGACGAGCGGGATCGCGATCGGCAGGTAGTCGGCGTCGGCGTTGGAGACGTTGCCGAAGAGCCGCGCGCTCAGCACGTCGAACTCGCTCGGCGAGAGCAGCCGCTGCATGAAGGCCGACACCGAGCCGAGCCCGCCGCCGATGACGATGCCGATGAGCAGCATCACCTGGAGGTTGCCGTAGCGGCCGGAGAGCAGCCAGCCGTAGAGCAGCAGCGCGAAGCCGACCATGAGCGCGACCTGCAGCACGAACTGCGGCACGCCCTGGAGGGCCACGACGCCGGCGATGCCGAGCATGTAGACGGAGGTGGTCTGCACCGCCACGTAGAGCGCCTCGAACCCCATGATCGACGGGGTGATGATGCGGTTGCTCGTCACGGTCTGGAAGCTCACGGTCGCGAAGGCCTGGCAGACGGCGACGACGGCCATGACCGTGACGCTCGTCGCGCGCATCTCGGCGATCGTCCAGAAGCCGGCGGAGCCGATCGGCATGGGGTTGTCCCACGCGAGCAGGCCGACGCCGAACACCAGCGCGAGCGCGATGAGCGCGCCGAGCACGACCCAGTAGCGGCGGCGCGCGCGCCCGGCGAGCGGCCCGGAGGTGCGGGCGGCAGCCGGCGCGGCAGCCGCCCGCGCAGCGTTGGCAGACCCAGCATCCGCTGACCCCGAGCGCACGACGTCAACCACGGCGACGCTGCCGAAGCAGGAGGGCGATGAACACGATGGCGCCGAGCACCCCGAGGATGAGCGACACCGGCACCTCGAACGGCGCGATGATCGTGCGGCCGAGGAGGTCGCACGCGGTCACGATCGCGATGCCGACGAGGCACACCCACGGGAGGTTGCTGCGCAGGTCGTCGCCGCGCACCATCGACACGATGTTCGGCACGATGAGGCCGAGGAACGGGAGGTTGCCGACGACGACGGTCACGACGCCGGTCGCGATCGCCACGAGCGCGGCGCCGAGCAGCACCACGCGTTGGTAGTTCAGGCCCACGTTCGTGGCGACCTCCTCGCCGAGCCCGGCGAGCGTGAAGCGGTCGGCCACGACGAAGACGACGATCGCCACGACGGCGACGATCCAGAGCGGCTCGTACTGGCCCCGCAGCACCGAGGTGAAGCTGCCGGCGAACCAGACGCCGAGGCTCTGCAGCATGTCGGTCTGCAGCGCGATGAAGGTCGAGACCGCCGAGACGACGGCGCCCATCATGATCCCGACGATCGGCACGATGAGCGACGAGCGCAGCGAGATGCGGCGCAGGAAGAGGAAGAAGAGCATCGTGCCGACGAAGGCCGCGGCGACCGCGCCGAGCATGCGCGGCAGGATGCCCGCGGTCGGCACGATGATCATGACGGCCATGAGCCCGAGCCCCGCCCACTCGGTGGTGCCGGTCGTGGTCGGCTCGACGAAGCGGTTCTGCGTGAGCAGCTGCATCACCAGGCCGCACATCGCCATCGCGGCGCCCGCGAGCACGAGCGCGATCGTGCGCGGGATGCGCGTGATGGCGAACATCTCCTGCCCGCCGCGCGCGCCGAAGACGTCGTAGACGCCGGTGAGGAGCGACGCGCCGAGCAGCAGCAGCACGACGGCGATGCCGATGACCAGGCGGCCGTCCAGCAGCGGCGGGCGCGTGCCGGCCCGGACCTCGGTGGCGGTCATCGCTCCCCCGCTGGGCGGTGCGACGGCGCGACGACGGCGGCCCAGGCCAGAGGGCCGGGCGCCGCCGCCGTCGCGTGCGTCACGATCGGATCAGCTCGCCGACTCGAGCGCGTCGGCGAACGCCTCGAAGAACTCGGTGTACGTCTGGATGCTCTCGTTCGTGTACGTGTCGGCGGGCATGTAGACGATCCGGTCCTCCTGCACCGCGGTGACGCCCGCGAGCGCCTCCGAGCTCTCGAGGATGTCAGCGGCGGGCGAGAAGGCCGGGTCATCGGCGGCCACGGCCGCATCGCGGTCCATCACGAGCATCCACGCCGGGTTCGAGGCCGCGATCGCCTCGACCGAGATGTCGTCGCCCTGGTGGTCGTCGGTCGAGCCGTCGACCTCGAGCGCCGGCGTGAGGCCCAGGATGTCGAACACCGGTCCGAGCGTGCGGCCGACGCTCGGCGCGAGGTAGCCGATCTCGCCGCCGGAGGTGGTGACCGCCATGACGGAGTCCGCGTCGTCGTACGCCGCGGCGGCGCGCTCGATCGCGGCGTCGAAGTCGGCGACGAGCTGCGCGGCCTCCGCCTGCTTGCCGAACACCTCGCCGAGCACGGTCACCTGGCGGCGGAGCTCCTCGTCGAAGGGCTCGCCCTCGCGCGGCTCGAGCTGCAGGATCGTCGCGTCGGGCACGAGGGCGGCGATGTCGGCGTCGCGGTCCGAGAAGCGCTGTCCGCTGATGACGAGGTCGGGCTCGACGGCGACGATGGCCTCGAGGTCGGGCTCGCGGTGGTTGCCGATGTCGATGATCGCGTCGTCCTCGGTGTACGAGATCGTGTCGGGCATGAGCGCGACGGCGGCGGCGCTCAGCTCGATGCCCCAGGCGTCGAGCGTCTCGAACGTGCGGTTGTCGAGGGCCACGACGGAGGTCGGCGGCAGCTCGATCGTGTGCGTGCCGGCGTTGTCGGTGATCTCGACGGTCGAGGCGGCGGCGGTCGTCTCGGCGGGCGCCTCCTCGGCGGTGGCGGCCGAGCAGCCCGCGAGGAGCATCGCTGACGCGGCGAGCGCCGAGAGGCCGGCGAGCGAACGGTTCGAGGGCATGGCTGTCTCCTTGTGCTGGATGCCGCCGGCGCACTGGACCGGCGTGGGCTCAGCGGGGCGAGGTCAGCATGCGGCCGCGGACGGCCCTGCATGTCTGACAGCAGGCTATGAGGTAAGCCTTACCTAAGTCAAACCGTTCGGCGCGGCGCGTCAGCCGTTGCCGAGCATGCGCTGCAGCGCCGCCTGGTCGGGGCCGGACAGCTCGCCGAAGGCGCCCTCTGCCTTCGGCTTCCCGAAGGCGCTCCCCTGCGGCGCCTCGACCGCGGGCTCCTGGCGCTTCGCCGGGTTGCCGGACCGGCGCTGCTGCTTGCCCTGCGGCTTCGCGGCCTTCTTCGGGGCGCGCATGCCCGGAGGCATCGGGCCCATGCCGGGCATGTTCGGCACGCCGCCCTTCGCGACCGTCTTCATCATCTTCGCGGCCTGCTCGAAGCGGGAGACGAGCTGGTTCACGTCGGTCACGGTGACGCCCGCGCCGCGTGCGATGCGCAGCCGGCGCGAGCCGTTCAGCAGCTTCGACTGCTTGCGCTCCTGCGGCGTCATCGACTGGATGATCGCCTCGGTGCGCACGAGCTCGCGCTCGTCGAACGAGTCGATCGCCTGGCGCATGCCCTTGCCGCCCGGCAGCATCCCGAGCATCTGCTTGAAGTTGCCGGCCTTGCGCAGCTGCTGCATCTGCTTGAGGAAGTCCTCGAGCGTGAAGCCGTCGGTCGCGATCGCCTCCGCCATGCGGAGCGCCTCGTCCTCGTCGAACGCCTTCTGCGCCTGCTCGATGAGCGTGAGGATGTCGCCGAGGTCGAGGATGCGGCTCGCCATGCGGTCGGGGTGGAAGGGCTCGAAGTCGTCGAGCGACTCGCCCGTCGACGCGAAGAGGATCGGCTTGCCGGTCATGCCACGGATCGAGAGCGCGGCGCCACCGCGCGCGTCGCCGTCGAGCTTCGTCAGCACGACGCCGGTGAAGTCGACGCCCTCCTGGAAGGCCTTCGCGGTCGCGACCGCGTCCTGGCCGATCATCGCGTCGATGACGAACAGCACCTCGTCGGGCTGCACGGCGCGGCGGATGTCCGCGGCCTGGCGCATCATGTCGGCGTCGACGCCGAGGCGGCCGGCCGTGTCGACGATGACGATGTCGTGCTGCTTGCGCTTGCCCTCGGCGACGCCGTCGCGGGCGACGCGCACGGGGTCGCCGACGCCGTTGCCGGGCTCGGGGGCGAAGACGGGCACGCCCGCCTGGCCGCCGACGACCTGCAGCTGCGTGACGGCGTTCGGGCGCTGGAGGTCGCTCGCGACGAGCAGCGGCGTGTGCCCCTGGCCGAGCAGGTGCTTCGCGAGCTTGCCGGCGAGGGTCGTCTTGCCCGCGCCCTGCAGGCCGGCGAGCATGATGACGGTGGGCGGCTGCTTCGCGAGCTCGAGCCGGCGCGACTCGCCGCCGAGGATGCCGACGAGCTCGTCGTTGACGATCTGCACGACCTGCTGCGCGGGATTGAGCGCCTCGGACACCTCCGCGCCGAGGGCGCGCTCGCGCACCGCGGCGGTGAACGACTTCACGACCTCGAGCGCGACATCCGCGTCGAGCAGGGCGCGACGGATCTCCCGCACCGTGCCGTCGACGTCCGCCGCCGAGAGCTTGCCCTTCGTCCGCAGCTTGGCGAGGGTCTCGGTGAGGCGGGTGGAGAGTGAACCGAAGGCAGCCATGATGGGCCGAGTCTACCGATCCGACTGGCATGCTGGTGGCGAGCAGGCCGCGCCTGCCGCCAGCACGAGGGAGGGTCCGGATGCGTCTTCGAGGCATGCCGCCGTCGCACGCCAGGTCGCTGGCGCGCAGCGTCCGCTTCCACGGCTTCACCATCACAGCGCTCGCCCGTCACGCGGCGCGCGTGCACCGCGACAGCCTCGGGCTCGTCGTGGACGGCTGGAGCGTGACCTTCGGCGAGCTCTGGAGCGCGGCGCAGGGCGTCGCCGCGGTGCTCTACCTCGGCCCGCTCGACCGCACGCCGCGGCCGGTCGTGATCGCGTGCGCCGGACCGGCGATGCCGCTCTCGCTCATCGCCGTCGCGCGGCTCGGGCTCGACGTCATGCCGGTGAGCCGCGGCTCGCTCGAGGAGTTCCGCCGCGCCGTGCCGCAGGACGCGCTGCTCATCCACGACGGCGAGGCGCCCGCATGGCACCGCGGCCCGACGGTGCAGGCCGAGCAGATCGTCGCGTGGTCGACGAGCGACGGCTCCGGCCTCGCCCGCCCCCGTCGCCGCGCGCGCATCGTGCTCCCCGACCGCTCGCTCGCCGGCACCATCACCACGCACGTGCAGGGCGCGATGGGGGTGCAGGGCCTGCGGCAGCTCGCCGGCCTGCACGACCGGCTCGGCATCGAGGGCACCGACGTCATCCTCACCTGCGCGCCGCTGCACCGGGGCAAGGGACTCCAGCTGCTCGGCATGGCCCTGCTCACCGGCGCGACGCTCGTGAGCGCCGCCCACACGCCGTCCGCCGATCGGATCCGCATCATCCGCGACCGCTTCGTCTCGGTGCTCTCCGCCTCGCCGAGCCAGCTCGCCGGCATCCTCGACGAGCTCGAGCGCACCGGCGAGGCGCCCCCGCGACTGCGCCGCATCGTGGTGGCCGGCCAGGACGTCGACGCGGACCTCGTGCGTCGCCTCCACACCGTCTGGGGTCCGATCGTGCTGAGCGCCTACGGGTCGGTGCAGACCGGCACGGTCGCGGTCGCGACGCCGGAGCTGCTCTCGGCGCATCCCGCCACCGTCGGGCGGCGCCTGCCCGGCAGCGACTTCGGCATCGTCGGCCACCGCGGCCGCGGCGACGCGAGCGGCCTGCTGTGGGTGCGCGGGGCGCACTCGACCGTCATCACCGAGGACCGCGCGCGCATCGAGGACGGCATGCTGACGATCGTCGGCCCGCTCACGCAGCCCGACACGTCGGACTAGCCCGACGGCGCCTCGCCGACGACCTCGCCGACCCGGACGGTCACGAGCAGCATCCCGGGGTGACGCAGCTCGAGTTCCGTCAGAATCGGGCTCGACATCGCCGCCTCGTCGCGCACCTCGACCTCCATCGAGCCGTCGTCCATGGGCCAGAGGCCGACGACCGGACCGCCGCCCATCGCTGCTCGGAGCTCGTCGAAGGCGCTGCAGAGCTCGGTGAACGTCCACGCTCGGGCGTCGCCCATCTGCCATTCCCCGACGGCAAAGCCAGCGGAACCCAAGTCGTCGATCGCCGCCTCCACGATCCGCCGCGTGCCGTCGACATCGCCCGCGACCGGATGCACGACGACCTGGTCCACTCGGATGCCGACGGAGGCGACGTCCTCCGCGTGGCCGACGGCGAGCGCATGGCGGAGCGCAAACGCCCAAGTGTTCGCATAGGGGTCGGGGTCGGCCGGAGACACGGGGATGATCCCCATCAGCGATCGACAGTCCTCCGCGATCACCGGGGGCGGCATCCCGGACGGCGGATCGCGCTGGGCCTCCATCGAGGGCGCCGCCGGCGCGCTCGCGGTCGGCGCATTCGCGGTCGGCGCGCCCGAAGCACATGCGACGAGCGCGACCGTCAGCAGCGCCGCTGCGAGCAGTGCCCGCAGCCGTCTCACGAGCGGCTCCGCTTCATGACGGCAGTATGCAGACGACGCGCGGGTTCGTCCACGGGCCGATTCGGAAACCCGGCCTACCCGACGAGCTGCTCGACGCGAAGGTCGAGGACCTTCGCGCTCCCCCGCTGCGAGCCGCTCCGCCTACCCGACGAGCTGCTCGACGAAGACGTGCGGCGTGAACCCCGTCAGGTCGTCGATGCCCTCGCCCTGGCCGATGAGCTTGATCGGGATGCCGGTGCGCTCCTGCACCGCGAGGATGAATCCGCCCTTGGCGCTGCCGTCGAGCTTGGTCACGACGAGGCCCGTGATGCCCGCGTGCTCGATGAACGCCATCGCCTGGTTGACGCCGTTCTGGCCGGTGGTCGCGTCGAGCACGAGCAGCACCTCCGCGATCGGCGACTGCTTCTCGATGACGCGCTTGATCTTGCCGAGCTCGTCCATGAGCCCGCCCTTCGTGTGCAGGCGGCCTGCGGTGTCGATGATGCACATCGAGTGGCCGTGCGCCTTGGCCGCCTCGACGGTCTGGAAGGCGACGGATGCGGGGTCCTGGCCCTCGCGCTCCGGCCGCACGATCGCTGCGCCCGCGCGCTGCGCCCAGGTGGCGAGCTGCTCGACGGCCGCGGCGCGGAACGTGTCGGCGGCGCCGACGACGACCGACTGGCCGTTCACGACGAGAAAGCGGGCGAGCTTGCCGATCGTCGTGGTCTTGCCGACGCCGTTGACGCCGACCACGAGGATGACCGCGGGCCGCTCCTTGAGCGCGAGCGTCGGGTCGTACTCGGCGAAGCGCTCCTCGAGCCGCTCCCGCAGCATCCGGCGCAGGTCCTGCGGGTCGTCGACCATGAGCCGCTCGACGTCGGCGCGGAGCGCGTCGACGAGCTGCTCGGTGATGTCGGGGCCGAAGTCGGCCGTGATGAGGGCCGTCTCGAGGTCGTCCCAGGTCTCCTCGGTGATCGTCTCGCGCTGGAACATGCCCCGGAGGGCGCCGGTGAGAGACCACTTCGCTGCCATGCGTCCATGCTAGGCGGGCAGCCGCTAGACTCGGCTCCGGCGAAGGGGAGTATCCCGACTCGCCGCGATCGTCATCACGGAGCCCGACGCTGCGCTCCCGGTCGCGGCGGCGCGTGAAGCGCGGGAGAGACGTTCGCGCCCGTTCGCGCACCCATCGGAAGGCCGTCGCTTGACTCCCTATCAGATCTTCGAGATCACCTCACTGGCGATCCTCGTCGCCATCCTCATCTTCGACCTGCTCATCGTCATCAAGCGGCCCCATGTGCCGTCGATGAAGGAGGCGACCGGCTGGGTCGTCGTCTACGTCGCGCTCGCGCTCGTGTTCGCCGGCGTGCTCTTCGTGATGGGCGACGCCCAGCGCGCGGGCGAGTTCGTCACCGGTTGGCTGCTCGAGTACTCGCTGTCGATCGACAACCTGTTCGTCTTCATCATCATCCTGAGCCGCTTCTCGGTGCCGAAGGAGATGCAGCAGCGGGTGCTCATGATCGGCATCCTCATCGCGATCGTGCTGCGCGGCATCTTCATCGTGGTCGGCGTGCAGCTCGTCGAGCAGCTCTCGTGGCTCTTCTACATCTTCGGCGCCTACCTGGTCTACGTCGCCTACAAGCAGGCGTTCGGCCACGACGACGACTCCGGCGAGAAGGACAACCTCGTCGTCCGCCTGATGAAGAAGCGCGTCAACTTCACCGACACCTGGAACGGCGGCAAGGTCACGCTCACCGAGCAGGGCGTCCGCTACTTCACGCCGTTCCTGATGGTGATCATCGCGCTCGGCACGACCGACCTGCTGTTCGCGATCGACTCGATCCCCGCGATCTTCTCGGTGACGACCGACCCGTTCCTCGTCTTCGCGTGCAACATCTTCGCGCTCATGGGCCTCCGCCAGCTCTACTTCCTGCTCGGTGGCCTGCTCGACCGGCTCGTGTACCTGCACTACGGCATCGCGGCGATCCTCGGCTTCATCGGCGTGAAGCTCGTCTTCGTCGCCATGGAATCGAACGAGCTGCCGTTCATCAACGGCGGCCAGCCGATCGAGTGGGCCCCGCACATCGAGACCTGGCACTCGCTGCTCGTCATCCTCGTGTCGATGGTCGTCGCGGTCGTCGCGTCGCTCATCAAGATCCGCATCGACGCCAAGCAGACCGGCGACGCATCGCTCCACCTCGGCCCGTCCGAGGCCGAGCTGGGCGCCGACGGCCACTACCACATCGTCGACGCGACCGGCCGCACCTTCTACCGCCCGCTGCGGGTCGAGCACTCCGAGACCGGCACCCTCCAGGTGATCGACGCGAAGGGCACCGAGGCGCCCGCCGCCGACTTCCACGAGGACGTGCTGCGCGAGGCCGCTCGCGAGGACATGGACCCGGAGGCGCTCGAGGAGGTCCGTCGCCGCATCGCGAAGGGCGAGAACCTCGACGCGCGCGAGCTCGACGAGCGCGGCGACCGCAACGTCTGACCGACGCGTGACCGGGGCGTCCGGCATCCTCGCGTGGCTCGCGCCGCGCGCGGTGCCGGGCGTCGAGGTCGTCGGGCCCGACGGCTACCGGCGGGCGCTGCACGGTCCTCGCGTGGCGACCGCGGCCGTCGCCGACGACGTCGCCACGACGGCCGACCCCGACCTCGCGCGGGTCTTCGACCTGCACCGAGCAGCCGGCGGCACGGATGCGCGGGCCGAAGCGGATGCTCGGCTCACATGGGCGGCGGAGCGGCACGGCGTGCCGGCGCTCGCCGACGCCATCGCCGCGCAGCCGGCGCTCGCCCAGCCGGGCTGCGCCGACGCGCACGAGATGCTCGTGCGGGCGATCGTCGGGCAGCAGATCTCGGTCGTCGCGGCGACGCAGCAGCTGGCGCTGCTCGGCGCGCTCGGCGACGCGCTGCCGCCGGCGCTCGCCGATGACGGCATCGAGCGCTGCTTCCCCACGATGGCGCAGGTCGCGGATGGCGCCGACGTGCTGCGCGGTCCCGCCGCCAAGACCGCGACCGTGCGACGGGCGGCCGAAGCGGTCGCGAGCGGCGCGATCCCCCTCGAGCGCTCATCCCACGCCGGCACCGCCGACCTCGAGGCGATCCGCGCGCAGCTGCTCGCGCTCAAGGGCATCGGTCCGTGGACCGTCGGCTACCTCTCGCTGCGGCTCGGCGATCCCGACGTGCTGCTGCTCGGCGACGTCGCGGTGCGGAAGGGCGCGCGGCGGCTCGGCATCGGCGACGGGCTCGCCGACCTCGCCGCCTTCGCCGCCGACTGCGCAGGCCACCGCTCCGCGCTCATGCTGCGCTGCTGGGCGGCGGCGAGCGAGCTGGCCTGATTGAACCCTCGACCATCGGTCGAGGCCGGATCGCCGACGGGGCTTGCGCTCCGTCGGTGCGAGGCGCATGCTGATGCGACCCTCTCCGGAGGGTGACCCTCCTCGGAGGGCCGGAGGCCCCGCACGCTCATACCGCGCGGGGCCTCCTCCTCGTCAGCGGCCGTCCCGCCGGCGATGGAGCCCCGGATGCACGAAGCCCGGCCACCTCATACGTGGCCGGGTTCCTGTGCCGCCATCAGATCAGTCGCCCTGCACGCCGTCGCGCAGCGGCGACGGCGTGTCGGCGCGCGCGTGCACGGCCGGCTGCGGACGGTGCACGAGCGTCACGAGCACCACCGACAGGATCATCAACAGGAACCAGCTGACGATCTTCGTCCACGACACCGGCTGCCAGCCGCCGACCTGGTCGGGGTAGGCCCAGGCGCCGCCCCAGGTCGCGATGTTCTCGGCGCCCCAGATCACGACCGCGACGAGCGCGAACGCCGCGAGGATCGGCATCCGCAGGTGGGTGCGCAGCACGCGGAAGCGCATCGTGCACGCGCCCCACAGCAGCACGATCGCGGCGACGAGCACCCAGCGCAGGTCGATCCAGAAGTGGTGGAGGAAGAAGTTCGCGTAGATGCCGACCGCCACCACGATCGTCGCCCAGAGCGGCGGGTAGCGCGTGAAGCGCAGGTCGAACATGCGCATCGTGCGCACCATGTAGGAGCCGACCGCGGCGTACATGAAGCCGGAGAACAGCGGCACACCGCCGACGCGCAGGATGCCCTCCGCCTCGTAGGCCCACGAGCCGACGTCGGTCTTGAAGAGCTCCATGACCGTGCCCGCGATGTGGAAGAGCGCGACCACCCACAGCTCGCGCAGCGTCTCGAGCCGGAAGCCCAGCATCGCCAGCTGGATGAGCACGGCCGCGACGGTGAGCGCGTCGTTGCGCGCGACGGCCGCGTCGTCGGGCCACCAGAGCCGCGCGGCGAGGATGCAGGCGAGCAGCAGGCCGCCGAAGACGCTCGCCCACGCCTGCTTGAGCGTGAAGACGCCGAGCTCGATGACGCCGCGTCGCCAGCGCGAGCGGCCGCGGCCGTCGAGCAGCCGGTGCGCGGCGCGGTCGATCGCCTCCTCGACCGCGGTGAACTCGCGGGCCGACGCGGATCGGGCGTTCATCGGGCGGGCGCGGTCACCGACGCCGCGTGGCGGTGACGACGAACTTCGCGTTGCGGGAGACCTGCCGGGTCTCGCCGATCCGGTCGAGCAGCGGGCGGTAGCCGAGGTGGCCGTTCCACACGCACCACAGCTCGCCGCCGTGCGCGAGCGCCCGACCCGCGTCGGCGATGAGCCGCTCCGCGATGCCCGTGTGGACTGCGGCGCCGATGTGGAACGGCGGGTTCAGCAGGATGAGCGCCACGGAGGCGTCGGGCACGTCCTCGAGGCCGTCGGCCTGCCGCACGACCACGCGGTCCTCGACCGCGTTCGCGGCGGCGGTCGCCCGCGCCGACGCCACCGCCGCGGCGGAGGCGTCGGTCGCGAGCACCCCGATGTCGGGGTGGGCGAGCGCGAGCGCGACGCCGAGCACGCCGGTGCCGCACGCCAGGTCGACGACCTGCGGCGCGTCCGCCGCGAGCTGCCGGTCGAGGATCTCCGGCAGGTGCGCGAGCAGCGTCTGCGCTCCGATGTCGATGGATGTGCCGGCGAACGCTCCGCCGTGGGCGGCGACGATGAGCGGCTCCCCCGCGACGTCGTGCCGGCGCGTGCGCGGCCAGCTGACGCCGGGCCGACGCGGCGCCTGCGCGCGCAGCACCCGCGACTTGCGCCAGCCGAGCGACGCGTGCACGCTGCGGAAGCTGCGCCCGAGCAGCGCGTTCATGCTCATCGACATGTGCTTCACGCGCCCGCCTGCGACGAGCACGACGCGCTCGTCGGCGTGCGTGGCGACGAGCTCCGCGATCTCGTCGAGCTCGTCGAGCGACCTGGGCAGCTGCAGCAGCACGAGCCGCGCGCCCTCCACGAGCGAGGCGTCGAGCTGGTGGTGCGCGTAGCCGGTCATGCCCGCGGCCGCGGCGTTCGCGTCGAGCGCCCGCTCCCCCACGATCGAGTCCTGGTGCACCCGCACGCGCTCGGCGCCGTCGTGCAGCGCGCCGAGGGTGAGCGCCCCGTGCCGGTCGCCGATCACGACGACCTCGGCGGGCATCCGGCCCTGTGCCGTCCCCCCGGCCGCCTGGTCGAGGATCAGCGCGTCGCTCGCGTCGTGCGCCTGGAGCGCCGCGTCCTCGACGTCGGGCCACCGGCGCAGGCCGGCGAAGAGGGCGTCGCGGTCGGTCACCCGTCGATCCTCGCATCTCGCGGCTCTGGCGGGCGTCCGTCGCAGGGAGTACGTTCGCCCGCGTGACCACGGAACAGCGGTACGTCGCCCCCGCCGCCCTCACCTCCCTCGCCGACAGCCTCCGCGGCCGCCTCACCACCCCCGACGACCCCGGCTACGACGCCGAGCGCTCCCCCTGGAACCTCGCCGTCGACCAGCGGCCCGCGGCGATCGCCCACCCCGCGGGCGTCGACGACCTGCAGGCGATCCTCGCCTTCGCCCGCGACAGCGGCGCGACCGTCACCGTGCAGCCGAACGGGCACGGCGCCTCGGGCTCGCTCGACGGGGCGATCCTCACGCGTCCTGCCGCCTTCGACCGGCTCGAGATCGACGCGGATGCGCGCACCGCGGTCGTCGGCGCGGGCGTGCAGTGGGGCGCGGTGATCGCGGCGCTCGACGGCACGGGCCTCGTCGTGCCCTCCGGCACGAGCCGGGTGGTGAGCCCGGCCGGCTACCTGCTGGGCGGCGGCCACTCGTGGCTGAGCCGCTGGGCGGGGCTCGGCGCGCAGTCGCTGCGGGCCGCGTGGATCGTGCGGCCGGACGGCACGCACGAGCGCGTCGACGACGCCTCCGACCCCGATACCATGTGGGCGCTCCGCGGTGCCGGCGGCACGGTCGGCATCGTGACCGAGCTCGAGATCGACCTGCTCGAGGCGCCGACGCTCTTCGGCGGCTCGCTCGTGTTCTCGGCCGCCGATGGGCCCGCGGTGCTGCGAGCCGTGCGCGATGCGGCGGCGGGCGCGCCGGAGGGGCTCGGGCTGTTCGTCTCGACGATGCGCATGCCGGACGCGCCGATGCTGCCCGCGGAGGTGCGCGGGCGCAGCTTCACGACCGTCGACGTGCTCGCGCGGGCGGAGGCGGACCTCGCACCGCTCGCCGACCTGCGCGCCGTCGCGACGCCGGTGCGCGAGCAGCTCGGCGCGACAACCCAGGCGGCGATGGCCGCGATGTCGATGGAGCCCGAGGACCCGTCGCCGAGCCGCGGCAGTTCCATCGCGCTCGACGCGCTGCCCGACCGGGCGATCGACGAGCTGCTCGAGTGGCGCGCGCTGCCCGAGCAGGCGGCGCTCATCGGCGTGACGATGCGCATGCTCGGCGGTGCGCTCGACGCGCCGCAGCGCCCGGGCTTCGCGACGCTCGCGGGCGCCTCGTGGCTCTCGATGGGGCTCGCGCCGATGTTCCCCGGCGCACCGCCCGAGGCGGGCGCGGCGAGCCTCGCCGGTCTCGACGCGCTGCTGCGGCCGCACGCCTCCGAGCGGATGGTGCCGACCTTCCTCGGCGAGGACGACACGCTCGAGCGCTGCGCGACCGCCGACGACCTGGCGCGGCTGCGCGCGATCCGCGATGCTGCCGACCCCGACGGGGTGCTGCACGAGGGGCGACTCCCCCGCTGACCTCGCCGCTGCTCGGCGAGCCAGGCGGCGGCTCAGCCCGACGCCTCAGCGCGACCGCTCGAGCGCTCCCCGCGCGGCCTCGGCGATCGCCCGCATCCCGGCCGACGCGCGATCCGCCGTCGTGCATGCGAGGCTCACCGCGACGACGTCGGTGCGGGCGACGATCGCCGTGACGACCTCCACGACGTGCTCGAGCGACGGTCCGTCGCCCACGGGGAACAGCAGACCGGGCAGGTCCGCGCCGTCCACGACGTCGACGTCGACGTGCAGCACGACCGGTCGATCGCTCTCCACCGCGTGGAGCGGCTCGTGCCGCACTCGCGAGGCGGCGAGGAAGGCCGCCTCCGGCGGGTCGAGGTCGCGGCCGTCGAGCAGCACGACGTCGCCCTCGTCGAGCGGCCGGAGGCCCAGCGCCTCCGGGACCGTCCGGTCGGCGCCGCCCAGCAGCTGCCGGATGGGCATGCCGCCGAGGTAGCCGGAGGCGCTCGTCTCCGGCGACTGCACGTCGCCGTGGGCGTCGAGCCAGACGACAACAGGGTCGTCGCCGGCGCGCTGCACGCCCGCCACGACCGCGAGCGCGGCGACGCAGTCGCCCGAGAGCACGAGCGGCACCGCACCGCGCGCACGCTCCGCGGCGACCGCATCCGCGATGCCGCGCGCGATGACCGCCATGCGGTCCCACGGCGCTGCATCCGGCAGCGACGGGTCGAGCACGTTCGCGGCGTCGAGCGGCCAGCCGCCGCGCAGCCGCTCATCGAGATGGAACGGCGACAGGATGACCGGCATGCGGTCACGCTAACCCGAGCGGGGAGCGCTGGACGTGCGAATGCCGGAGAACGTTGGGATGTGCTTCGCGCGGCACCGACCTAGCGTGATGCCATGAGAAGCATCGTGCTCGGCGGCATCGCGGCCGCATCGCTCGTCCTCGCCCTCGCCGGCTGCGCCACGACAGCCGGGAGCGCCCCCGACGCCCCCGCGTCACCGGACGCGACCGACAGCCCGGCTGCTCCAGCCGCGCCCGTGGGCACCGGCACCGACGCGCAGGCACGGCTCGCCGACCTGCCGACACCGAGCGCGACCGAGCCCGTGCTCGCGATCGGCACCGTGCTCGAGCAGGACGGCAGCGCGATCCTCTGCGTCGGTGCCGTGGCCGAGTCCGCGCCGCCGCAGTGCGACGGTCCGGAGCTGCTCGGGTGGGACTGGGCCGCGTTCGACCACGAGGAGACCAGCGGCGTGCGCTGGGTGCAGGGCGTCGCCATCGAGGGCACCTACGACGCGGAGGCGCAGACCTTCACGCCGACGGGCGAGCCGACGAGCGCCGCCGCCATCCAGCTGCCCGCGGTCGAGACACCCGAGGGTGAGCTCGACGAGGCGACGATCGCGGCCGTGCAGGAGGACCTGACGACCATCCCCGGGCCGAACATGCTCGGCAGCTGGGGCGAGCGCGGCACGGTCGTCCTGAACGTCACCTACGACGACGGCTCGGTGCAGGCCGCGATCGACGACATCTACGGCGACGGCGTCGTCTTCGTGGTGCCGGCGCTGCGGTGACGCGATGAGCGGTCTGCGCTTCGGCGGCATTGCGGCCGTCGCGCTGGTGATCGCCCTCGCCGGCTGCGCGACCGCGGGCTCGGCACCCGACGCGCCCGCGTCGCCGGGCGCATCCGCTGCCCCGACTGCCACCGCCCCACCTGCGGGCACGGGGCCCGACGCGCAGGCGCGGCTCGCGTACCTGCCGACGCCGAGCGCCACGGAGCCGGTGCTCGCGATCGGCACGGTGCTCGAGCGGGACGAGGGTGCCGTCATCTGCGTCGGCGCCGTCGCGGAATCCGCTCCGCCGCAGTGCGAAGGGCTCGGCCTGGTCGAAGGTTGGAACTGGGCGGCGTCCGACCCGGAGGAGGCAGGCGGCGTCCGCTGGGAGGACGGGTTCGCCGTCCCGGGCACCTACGACGCGACCGCGCAGACGTTCGCGCAGACGGGCGAGCCGCTGAGCCTCGCGGTCGTCAACCTAGCGCAGAGACCGACACCACCTGACGGCGACCTCGACGAGGCGACGATCGCGGCCGTGCAGGAGGGCCTGTCGACCATCCAGGGGCCGAACATGCTCGGAGCCTCGAGCGAGCGGGGCACGGTCGTGCTGCACGTGACCTACGACGACGGCTCGGTGCAGGCGGCGCTCGACGACATCCACGGCGAGGGGGTCGTGTTCGTGATGCCGGCGCTGTGGCGCTGAGCGCTACGCCTCGACGCGCTCCCGCTCCCTCACCGTGCGCTGGCCGACGACCGCCGAGACGCCGTCCTGGCGCATCGAGACGCCGTAGAGGGCATCGGCGATCTCCATCGTGCGCTTCTGGTGCGTGATGATGATGAGCTGGCTCGCCTCGCGCAGCTGCTCGAAGACGGTCAGCAGTCGCCCGAGGTTGGCGTCGTCGAGCGCCGCCTCCACCTCGTCCATGATGTAGAACGGGCTCGGCCGCGCCTTGAAGATCGCCACCATGAGCGCGACCGCCGCGAGCGAGCGCTCGCCGCCCGAGAGGAGCGAGATGCGGTCGATCTTCTTGCCGGCCGGCCGCACCGTCACCTCGATGCCCGTCTCGAGCATGTTGTCGGGATCGGTGAGCGCGAGCGCGCCGGAGCCGCCCGGGAAGAGGATCGGGAAGACCTCGGTGAAGGCCGCCTTCGTGTCCTCGAAGGCCGCCGCGAAGATCTGCTCCATCGTCACGTCGAGGTCGGCGATGATCTGCTCGAGGTCCTTGCGCGTCGACGCGAGGTCGGCGAGCTGCTCGGTGAGGAACGTGTGGCGCTGCTCGAGCGCGGCGAACTCCTCGAGCGCGAGCGGGTTGACGCGGCCGAGGCGGGCGAGCTTGCGCTCGGCATCCTGCAGCCGGGCCTGCTCGGCCTTGCGGTCCCAGCCCTCCTCCGGCGCGTGCTCGGCGACGAGCACGGCCTCCTCGAGGCCCAGCTCGCTGCCGGCGCGCTCGAGCAGGTTCGACAGGTGCAGCCGCTGCTCGTACGCCTCCATCTCGGCGACGTGGACGTGCTCGGTGATCACCTGCAGCCGCTCGCGCAGGCTCGCCTCGTCGCGGCGCAGCCTGCCGAGCTCCTCGTTGCGGTCGCGCCGCGCAGCCTCGCGCTCGGCGAGCACGCCGCGGGCGTCGGCGACCGATCGCTCGGCGACGCCGAGCACCGGCGGGATCGCGGCGAGCACCCGTGCCGCCTGCTCGCGCTGGCGCTCGCGCAGCACGGCGCGACGCGCGGCCTCCTCGGCGCGAGCTCGCTGCGCCTCGACATCGCGGGCGAGCGACTCGGCGCGGGCGAGCTCGGCGCGCACGCGCTCGCGCGCCGTCTCGAGCTCGATGCGCAGATCCGTCTCTGCCGTGCGCGCGGCCTCCAGCTCCTGCAGCATCCCGTCGCGCGCGGAGGCGTCGAGCATCGGCCGCGGCTTGGCCTGGAAGCGCTCGAGGGCGAGCTGCGCCGCCTCGACCCCTTCTGCGGCCTCGCGGATGCCCTGCCTCGCCTCGGCGAGCGCGGCCTCGGCCCGCTGGTGCTCACCGGTCGCCGACTCGAGCCGGGCGCGAGCCCGGCTGCGCTGCTCGCCGCGCGCCGCCGACGCCGCGTCGTGCGCTCGGAGCTCCTCGAGCGCCTCCTGCGCGCCGCGCTTGGCCTGCTGGTGCGCCTGGCGCGCGTCCTCGAGCGCACCCGCCTCCCGCTCGATCGCGGTCGAGAGCTCGTCGAGCCGCTCGGTCGCCGCGTCGCGCTCGGCGAGCAGCTCGAGCCGCGACTGCGCGTCGTCGCTGCCGCCGCGCAGCAGGTACTCGCTGACGTAGTCGCCGCGCCTCGTGACGATCGTCACCGGCGCGCCGAGCTCGAGCGCGGCGATCGCCGGCCCCGCCTGCTGCGCCGCCTCGAGCGAGTCGACGACGAACGTGAAGGCGAGCACGCCCAGCACGCCGGCCGGCGCATCCACGACCGACGGCGCGTGCACGGCGCCCTCGACGGGCCGCACGTCGGGCCGCATGGGCGTCGCATCCGCGACGACCGCCTCGACGCGGCCGAGGCCGGCCTCGTGCGCGTGCTCGATCGCGGCAGCGGCGGCCTCGCGCGTGTCGGCGAGCACCGCCTCGCCCAGCGTGCCGAGCGCCGCCGCGATCGCCGCCTCGAAGCCCTTCTTCACCTTGACCCGCTCGGCCACCAGGCCGCGGAGTCCGGGGATGCCCGCGCCGACGAGACCCGCGGACGCGTTCGCGGTCGCGAGCGCCGCGGTGAGGGCCGAGGTGCGGGCCGCGAGCGCATCGCGCTCGCGCTCGACGGCGTGGAGCGCCTCGCGCCGCTCGTCAAGGTCGGCGGAGAGCGCCGCCTGTCGGTCGTCGGCGTCGCGGTAGCGCTGCGCGAGCGACTCGGCGTCGCCGTCGGCCTGCTCGTCGCCGAGGTCGGTTGCGGCGCCCTGCGCGTCGGCGAGCCGCTGCTCGGCGTTCGCGAGCGCACTCGCGCGTCGCGCGACCTCCGCCTCGCGGGCGGCGAGCGTCGACTGCGCGACCTCGACCTTCGAGCGGTGGGCGGCAGCCTCGAGGTCGTGGCGCGAGACGAGCGCGGCCTGCGCGGCGATCTCCTCGTCGAGCGAGTCTAGCCCGGCGCGGGCCAGCGCGGTCGCCGACGCGGCCTTGCCCAGGCGACCCTCGGCATCCACCACCCGAGCGCCGAGCGCCCCGGCCTCGTCGCGCGCGGCCTGCACCATGTCGGGCGTGATGAGTGGTGCGGCGTCGCCGACCTCCGGCGCCTCCTCGAGCAGCGCGAGCCGCTGCCCCGCGAGCGCGTGGAGCGACTGCAGGCGCGAGAGCTCGCGCTCGAGCGCGTGCGCGACGGTGCGGGCGCGGTCGACGTCGTCGCCCACCATCGACTCCTCGATGCGGCCGGCGCGCAGGCGCGCCTGCTCGAGCTGCTCCTGCAGCACGATCCGCTCCGACTTGCGCTCCGACTCCGAGCGGGCGGCCGACTCCAGCTGCTGGCGTAGCCCGATGACCTCGTCGGCCATGAGCCGCGCGCGAGCGTCGCGGACCGTCGCCTGGATCGTCGCGGCCTCCTTCGCGATCTCGGCCTGCTGACCGAGCGGCTTCAGCTGGCGGCGGATCTCGCCCGTGAGGTCGTGCAGCCGCGTGAGGTTGGCCTGCATCGCGTCGAGCTTGCGGAGCGTCTTCTCCTTGCGTCGCCGGTGCTTGAGGATGCCCGCGGCCTCCTCGATGTAGCCGCGGCGGTCCGCCGGCGTCGCCTGCAGCACGTTGTCGAGCTGGCCCTGGCCGACGATGACGTGCATCTCGCGGCCGAGGCCCGAGTCGCTCAGCAGCTCCTGCACGTCGAGCAGGCGGCAGGAGTCGCCGTTGATCGCGTACTCGGAGCCGCCGTTGCGGAAGAGCGTGCGCGAGATCTGCACCTCGGCGTACTCGATCGGCAGCGCGCCGTCGGCGTTGTCGATCGTCAGCTCGACGTGCGCGCGGCCGAGCGGCCCCGTCGTCGCGGTGCCGGCGAAGATGACGTCCTCCATCTTGCCGCCGCGGAGCGTCTTCGCGCCCTGCTCCCCCATCACCCAGGCGAGGGCGTCGACGACGTTCGACTTGCCCGACCCGTTCGGGCCGACGACGCACGTGACGCCCGGCTCGAACTGGAAGGTCGTCGGGCGCGCGAACGACTTGAAGCCCTTGACGGTCAGGCTCTTGAGGTGCATGCGGCTCCCGGGTCGGTGCTGGGAACACCGTAGCCGGGCGATCGCTCGTTGCGCCGACGGCACGCGCGCGGCTACTCTGCAAGGCTGCCCGCCGGCACGGTGCCGGTGCGAGCGGCGGAATCCCATGCAGATCGACATCCGCCCCATGGTGCTGCCGGCGCACCCGGACGAGGACGGCCCGGCGGGCGACGAGTTCCGCCTCGCGCACGCCTACAACGAGCGCAGCAACGCCGAGCGGTACGGCGACGGCCTCTACGTGAACACCCCGGTCGAGTTCCTCGCCTCGTTGCAGCCGAACGCCGACTACCGGCTCGCCCGGCTGCACGCGTGGGACGGCGACCGGCTCGTGGGCATCATCACGCTCTACTCGAACCTGCTCGACTCGACCGACGTCGTCGAGGCGCAGCCCGAGCTCTCGAGCGAGCTGAGCGCCGCCGAGCAGCACGAGCTCGCAGAGGCGCTCACCGAGCGCGCCCACGAGCTCGCGGCCGCGGACGCGCGCTCGACGGTCATCATGTCGACCGTCGGGGCCGCCGAGGGCGCCGTCACGGCGACGAGCGGCTTCGGCGGTGCCGACCCCGCGCATCCGGAGGCCGCGCCGCTCGTGCGCCGCGGCTACGCCCTCGAGCAGGTCTACCGGGTGAGCGTGGCCGAGCTCGCCGACCTGCCCGACCTCGACGCGCGGCTCGCCGCGGCAGCGGCCGGTGCGCCGGGGTACGAGCTCGTGCGCTGGATCGGCGGCACGCCCGCCGAGCACCGGCCGGCGATGCGGACGCTCTACGAGCGCATGTCGACGGATGCGCCGATCGGCAACCTCGCCTGGGAGGAGGAGGTCTGGGACGAGGCGCGACTGACGGAGTTCGAGCGCACGGTGCAGGCGGGCGGCCGGACGCTGCTCACGGTCGCCGCGCGCGAGCGGTCGACCGTCGAGCTCGGCGGCTTCTCGACGCTCATCCTCCCGCTGAGCGGCGCCACCGCCCGGCAGCACGACACCCTCGTCACGAAGCCGCACCGCGGCCACGGCCTCGGCATGCTCATGAAGCTCGACAACCTTGTGCGGCTCCGCGAGCTGCGACCGGAGCTCGTGCGCGTGGTCACCTGGAACGCCGAGGAGAACCGGCCGATGCTCGCCGTGAACGAGGCATCCGGATTCGCACCGGTCGCCTACGAGGCGCAGTGGCAGTGGAAGGCGGAGCGATGACGATCGAGATCATCGACGTGCCCGTGCCGCCGGCATGGGACGACGACAGCGAGGGCGCCAGGCGGCTGCGGATGCTCGTCGACGTGCGCAACGCGGTGGTCGCCGACGGCTGGGGCGGCGACGAGAGCCACGCCTTCAGCTATCGGGAGGCGTGGGCGCAGTGGCAGAGCCAGGTGGGCGAGAGCGACGACCTCCGCACGGTCGCGCTCCTCGACGGCGTACCAGCGGGGCGGGGCTATGCCTCGCGCGGCGTGCTCGAGGGGACGACGATCGCCGAGGTCGACGTGATGGTGCTCCCGAGCGCGCGGCGCCGCGGCGTCGGCGCGGCGCTCGCCGACGACCTCATCGCACGGATGCGGGAGCGCGGCGCGACGACGTTCCAGGCCTGGGTCGACCATCACCCGGAGCCCGGACCGACGATGCCGTCGCCGACCGGCTTCGGCGAGATCCCCGCCGCGAGCGCGCAGGTGGCGCTGCTGCGGCGCTACGGCTTCGAGCTCGAGCAGATCGAGCGGGCGAGCGAGCTGCGCCTCGCGACTGCCGTGCCTGCCCTGGCCGCGCATCGCGCCGATGCCGAGGCGCATGCCGCGCCGCGGTACGGCGTCGAGACCTGGGAGGGGCGAGCACCGGCCGAGCGGGTGGCATCGCTCGCCGCGCTGCACGCGCGCATGTCGACGGATGCGCCGTCGGCGGGCGTCGAGCACGAGGCCGAAGGCTGGGACGCGGAGCGGCTCGAGCGCTACGAGACGAGCCAGCTCGACGGCGGGCGCACGCTGCTGCGCGCGGTCGCCGTCGAGGAGTCGACGGGCGACGTCGTGGCGTTCACGACGCTCGCAGGGCAGGGCGTCGGCGAGCCCTGGTACCAGCACGACACCCTCGTGCACGGCGAGCACCGCGGGCACCGGCTCGGCATGGCCGTGAAGGTCGCCAACCTGCTCGCGGTCGCCGAGCGCGACCCGGAAGGCGTCGTCCGCACCTGGAACGCCGAGGAGAACCGCCCGATGCTGTCGGTGAACGAGGCGCTCGGGTTCGAGACGATCTGCCACGGCGGAGTCTGGCAGCGGAAGGAGTCGGCGGCATGACCGGCACGGTGGAGTACCTGGAGCTCGAGGCTCCGGCCGACGACTTCGACGAGCCGGCGCTCTCGCGCATCGCTCGCTACGTCGCGACGGCCAACCGCGTCACCCAGGACTTCTGGGGCGACGACTCGCGCGACACGACGGTCGACGAGATCCTCGCGAGCATGCGCCACCAGGAGGACGAGGTCGTGCGCCGCTTCCTCGTCGTCGAGGACGGCCGCGACGTCGGCCGATCGGTGGCCGCGCTCAACACCGAGGAGGGCTCCTCGGTGGCCTACGTCTCCGCCTGGGTCGTGCCCGACGCGCGCGGGCACGGCCTGGGTCGAGCGATCGCCGAGCACACCGAGCGGATCGCGATCGAGCTCGGCGCGACGACGCTGCAGGCGTGGGCCGACCACCGGGCGCCCGTCGAGGGCGACGCCGCGGTCTCGCCCGTGAGCGGGCACGGCTCGGTGGCCGCGGATGCCGCGGCGCGGCTGGCCGTCGCGATGGGCTACGCGCTCGAGCAGGTCGAGCGCATCTCCGAGCTCGACGTCGAGGCGGCCAGGGGCTCGCTCGAGCAGCACCGCGCGGATGCGGCGGCGAAGGCGGGCGACGCCTACGAGGCGCGCTCGTGGTCGGGTCGCACGCCGCCGGAGCTGCGCGACGGCATGGCGGCCCTGCACGCCCGGATGGCGACGGATGTCCCGAGCGCGGGGCTCGACACCGATGACGAGCACTGGGACGCGGCGCGGCTCGAGCGCACGGAGCGCGAGCTCGAGGAGGCGGGGCAGTCGATCCTGCAGGCTGCCGTGGTGCATCGCGCGACCGGCGAGGTGGTCGCCTTCACCGTGCTGCTCGTGCCCGCGGAGGGCCGCCCGGCCACGCAGGAGGACACGCTCGTGCACGCCGACCACCGCGGCCACCGGCTCGGCATGCTCGTGAAGGCCGAGAACCTGCTGCAGCTCGGCCGCCTCCACCCCGACCGCTCGCGCGTCGTCACCTGGAACGCCGAGGAGAACCGCCCGATGCTCGCCGTGAACGAGGCGCTCGGCTTCACGCCGGTCGGCGCCGAGGGCGGCTGGCAGAAGCGCGTCGCCCCCCGCCGGTTGAGCACAGCGCGACCTGCGACCATGGCCGGATGAGCGACATCCGCACCGAAGCCCCGCCCGCCGCATCCGTCGACGGCATCGCCGCCGAGCTGCGGGCCGCGGTCGATCGCGGCGTCACCCGGCCGAGGGCCTACCGCGAGCAGCAGCTCGACGGGCTCGTCTCGATGCTGCTGCAGCACGCGTCGGAGTGGGAGGCGGCGCTGAAGGCCGACCTCGGCAAGAGCGAGATCGAGGCGCACCTCACGGAGATCGGCTACGTCGTCGCGGAGGCGCGCGCGGCACGCAGGAGCCTGCGCCGCTGGATGGCCCCGACGCGGGTCGCGGCGCCGCTCGCCCTGCAGCCGGCGACCGCGCGCACCGTCGCGGAGCCGCTCGGTGCGACGCTCATCATCGCGCCGTGGAACTACCCGCTGCACCTCGCGCTCGCGCCGCTCATCGGGGCGATCACCGCAGGCGACGCCGCCGTCGTCAAGCCGAGCGAGCTCGCGCCCGCGACCTCGCGGCTGCTCGCGCGCCTCGCGCCGGAGCACCTCGATCCGCACTCGGTGCGGGTGGTCGAGGGCGGCGTCGACGAGACGACGGCGCTGCTCGAGCAGCGCTGGGACCTGATCTTCTACACCGGCAACGGCACGGTCGCGCGGGTCGTCGCCGCGGCCGCGGCGAAGGACCTGACGCCGACGGTGCTGGAGCTCGGCGGCAAGAGCCCCGTCTACGTGCACCGCTCGGCCGACATCGCGGCGGCCGCCCGCCGCATCGCGTGGGGCAAGTGGATCAACGCCGGGCAGACCTGCGTCGCGCCCGACCACATCCGCGTCGACCGCGAGGTCGCCGACGAGCTCGTCGAGCAGCTGCGCCTCGCGACCGTCGAGCAGCTCGGCGACGCACGCACCTCGCCCGACTTCGCGCGCATCGTCAACGGCCGGCACCTCGAGCGCCTGCGCCGCCTGCTCGGGAGCGGCTCCGTGGTGACCGGCGGCGAGGTGGACGCCGATGCGCGCTACATCGCCCCGACCATCCTCACCGACGTTGCCGAGGATGCGCCGGTGATGCAGGAGGAGATCTTCGGCCCGATCCTGCCCGTGCTGCCCGTCGACGGCGTCGACGGCTTCATCGAGACGATGCGCGGGCGCGACAAGCCGCTCGCGCTCTACGTCTTCGCGCAGGACCGGGATGCGGTGCGGCGCGTCGAGCGCGAGACCTCGTCGGGCGGGCTCGGCATCAACATCGCCGTCGCGCACGTCGGCGCGGCGGGGCTGCCGTTCGGCGGCGTCGGCGAGAGCGGCTCCGGCGCGTACCACGGGCGGCACTCGTTCGAGGTCTTCAGCCACCGGAAGGCCGTGCTCTCGAAGCCGACCGCGGTCGACACGCTGCGGGTGATCTACCCGCCGTTCACCGAGCTGCGCGGGCGGATCGCGAAGCGCATCCTCGGCTGATCCCGGCGCCCCCGTGACACGTCACGGATGGGTCAGCACTAGGGCGTGTCTGACAAGTACTTTGCCCAGGCGATGACCGCGTGGAGGACGGCTGCGGCGCGGTAGACGAGCGCGAGCTTGTCGTAGCGGGTTGCGAGGCCGCGCCATTGCTTCAGATGGCAGAAGCGGCGCTCGACGACGTTCCGGCCGCGATAGTCGGTCGCGTCGAAGCGTGGCGGGCGTCCTCCGCGTGAGCCGCGGCGCTTCCGGTGTCCTACCTGGTCGGCGGGTTCGGGGATGACGGCCTGGATCCCTCGCGCACGGAGGTGACCCCGGATCGCGCGCGACGAGTAGGCCTTGTCGCCGCGGACCGCGTCGGGCCGTGTTCGCGGGCGACCGAGCGGTTGCGACACGCGCAGCTGCTCGAGCAGGGGCAGCAGCATCGGCGAATCGCCTGACTGGCCGGGTGTGACAGCGATCACCAGCGGCAGGCCGAAGCCGTCGACGAGCGCGTGGATCTTCGTCGAGAGGCCGCCCCTGGAGCGGCCGATCGCGTGGTCAGGCGGCTCGACGGCCGGATTCCTGTAACTCGATGCAGCCCCCTGTGTGGCGGGTGATGTTGGTCGCATGCTGATGCGCGCGGGCGATCGTGGATTCGACGGACACCGACCAGTCGACCAACCCGTCGGCGTCTGCCCGCGCTGTCAGCGTCGCGAGGATCCGGTC
>Ga0213837_1000447_pt1 | contig 43811 bp, 61 predicted proteins | sample SWPATP12_FD_160572 | JGI IMG/M metagenome (GOLD analysis project Ga0213837, IMG submission 160572) | Coastal seawater microbial communities from Marineland, Florida, United States - SWPA TP1 #2 | ecosystem: Environmental > Aquatic > Marine > Coastal | place: USA: Florida | collected 2016-08-06
CTCGGCGTGCGGAGCATCGGCGTCGCCTACGGCTACGGCGGCCGCGCCGAGCTGGCCGAGGCCGGCGCCGACCGCATCGTCGAGACGGTCGACGAGCTGCGCGAGGCCCTCGCGGGCTGACCGCGCGCCTCAGGCGTCGAGGTCTCTCAGGCGTCGAGGTCTGCGGCGCTGCGACGCGCCCGCGCGCGCTCGGCCTGCGCGGCGAGCTCGTCGTCGGCCGGGTAGCCGACCTCGACGAGCGTGAGCCCGCGGGCGGGCATGAGGCCCGTGAGCGACGATCGGCGCCGCTCGTCGAGCAGCGCGACCGCCTGCGCGAGGCCGAGCCGCCCCTCCCCCACGCGCACGCACGCCGCGACGAGCGCGCGCACCATCGAGTGGCAGAAGGCGTCGGCGGTCAGCGATGCCGTGAGCAGCTGCCCCTCCTGCGCCCACGAGAAGGCACGCAGCTCGCGGATGGTGGTCGCGCCCTCGCGCGGCTTGCAGAAGGCCGCGAAGTCGCGCAGCCCGACGAGCTCGGCCGCCGCGCGGCGCATGGCGTCGACGTCGAGCGCCTGCGGCACGTGCGCGGCGGTGCGCCGCTCGAGCGGGTCGGCGGGACCGGTGACGATCCGGTAGCGGTAGGAGCGCGACACGGCCGAGAAGCGTGCGTCGAAGCCGGCGGGGGCGACCGACGCCGCCCGCACCACGAGGTCGCCCTCGGGCGCCGCGAGCCTCGAGAGCCGGTGCGCGAGGCGCTGCGGCCGCTCAGCGGCGTCCGCGGCGATCGCGACCGGCACGTCGGCGTGCGCGACCTGCCCGCTCGCGTGCACGCCCGCGTCCGTGCGGCCGGCGACCGTCACCCGCACGGGCTCGCGGGCGATCGTCGTGAGCGCCCGCTCGAGCTCGCCCTGGCACGTGCGCAGCCCGGGCTGCGCCGCCCAGCCGGCGAACCCGCTGCCGTCGTAGGCGAGGTCGAGGCGGATGCGCGGCATGCAGCAACCCTATGCACCGAGCATCCGGGGTCGCGCCGCTCGCACAGCGCCCTGGACGGGCCGCGGAGGTCGGCTCGATAGCCTCGCGGCATGCCGACGCCCCCGCAGCCCATCGAGGACTACGCCGTGATCGGCGACCGCACCACCGCCGCGCTCGTCGGCCGGGACGGCTCCATCGACTGGCTCTGCCTGCCCCACTTCGACTCCCCCGCATGCTTCGCCGCCTTGCTCGGCGAGCGCGAGCACGGCCGCTGGCGGATCGGCCCGACGGGCCCGGCGACGACCACGCGCCGCTACCTGCCCGGCAGCCTCGTGCTCGAGACGACGCACGAGACCGCGACCGGCACGGTGCGGATCACGGATGCGATGCCGACCGGCGACGACCGCGCTGACGTCGTGCGCATCATCGACGGCGTCGACGGCGTCGTCGAGCTCGAGCAGGACCTCGTCGTGCGCTTCGGCTACGGGCGCGTGCCGCCGTGGTTCCGGCGCGTCCGCGAGCACGGCGAGGAGGTGCTCGTGGCGATCGCGGGACCCGACCGGCTCGTGCTGCGCGGCACGCCGCTGCCGAGGGCGCACCGGCACGCACATCGCTCGACCTTCGAGGTGCGCGCCGGCGAGCGCTTCGAGCTCGACCTCTGCTGGCAGCACTCGTGGCTGCCGATCGCCGAGCCGGTCGGCGAGGCGGAGGTCGTGCGCACGACGATCGCCGAGTCGTCCGACTGGCTCGCGAGCCTCGACTACGAGGGCCCCTACCTCGAGGCGGTGCAGACGAGCGTGCTCGTGCTGCGCGCCCTCACCGACGACGCGACGGGCGGCATCCTGGCCGCCCCGACGACGTCGCTGCCCGAGTCGCCCGGCGGCGAGCGCAACTGGGACTACCGCTTCACCTGGCTGCGCGACGCATCGCTCTCGGTCGACGCGATGCTCGCCGTCAGCCTCGACGAGCGCGTGGGGCTGTGGCGCGACTGGCTGCTGCGCGCGATCGCGGGCGACCCGGCCGACATGCGCATCATGTACCGCCGCGACGGCGGGCGCGAGCTGCCGGAGCTCGAGCTCGACCACCTCCCCGGCTACGGCGGCGCGAAGCCCGTGCGGATCGGCAACGGCGCCGCCGAGCAGCGCCAGCACGACGTCCTCGGGCAAGTGATGCTGACGCTCGAGCGGCTGCGCGACATCGGGCTCGCCGACACCCTCGACGCCTGGCACCTGCAGCGGGCGCTGCTCGACGAGCTCGCCACGCACTGGGAGCAGCCCGACCACGGCCTGTGGGAGATGCGCGGCGAGCCGCAGCGGTTCACGCACTCGCGCGCCATGATGTGGGCCGCGTTCGACTGCGGCGTGCGCGCGGTCGAGAGCGGCTGCGACGGCGATCCGACCCGCTGGATCGAGCTGCGGGACCTGCTGCGCGACGAGGTGCTGACCCTCGGCTTCGACACCGCCACCGGCTCGTTCCGCCAGCACTACGACACGAGCGAGGTGGACGCGTCGCTGCTGCAGCTGCCGACGATCGGCATCGTCGACGCGCGGGACCCGCGCTTCCTCGGCACGATCGCGCGCATCGAGCAGGAGCTGCTCGTCGACGGGCTGCCGCTGCGGTACCGCACGACGGGCGTCGACGGGCTCGCCGGGGACGAGCATCCGTTCGTGCTGTGCGCCTTCTGGCTCGTGATCGCCTACGCGCAGTGCGGCCGGCTCGACGACGCGCGCGCGCTCATGGAGCGGCTCATCGCGCTCCGCAACGACGTGGGCCTGCTCGCCGAGGAGATCGACCCCGCCACCGGCCACCACTGGGGCAACTTCCCGCAGGCCTTCTCGCACCTGGGGCTCGTGCTCGCGGCGGCGGAGATCGCCAAGGCCGAGCGGCGCGCCGGCTGATCGGGCCGCGCACGACGAAGGGCCCCGCTCGCGCGGGGCCCTTCGTCGTGGGGTGGACCTACTTGGTCTCGTCCTTGGCCGGCTCTGCCTCGACGGCCTCGTCGCCCGCCTCGGGCGCCTCGGTGGTCGCGACGTCAGCCGCAGCGGCGTCGGCCTCGGCGGCCTCGGTCGGGTCGACCACGGCCTCCTCGACCGGAGCCTCGTCGACCTTGGCCTCCTCGGCCTGCTGGTCGGCGGTCGCCGACGTCGCGGCGGCGGATGCCTTCGACTTCGAGACCTTCTTCTGCACCGGCTCGAGCACGAGCTCGATCTGCGCCATGGGGGCGTTGTCGCCCTTGCGGAAGCCGAGCTTCGTGATGCGGGTGTAGCCGCCCTCGCGCTCCGCGACGAGCGGCGCGATCTCGGTGAAGAGCTCGTGCACGACGCCCTTGTCGCCGATCACGCCGAGCACGCGACGGCGCGCGTGCAGGTCGCCGCGCTTGGCGAACGTGATGAGGCGCTCAGCGATCGGGCGGAGGCGCTTGGCCTTCGTCTCGGTCGTCTTGATCGACTTGTGCGTGAAGAGCGCGGCCGCGAGGTTCGCGAGCAGCAGGCGCTCGTGCGCAGGACCGCCTCCGAGGCGGGGACCCTTGGTGGGCTTGGGCATGGTTCGTTTCCCTCTAGTTCTTCAGTCGGCCCGCGTTCAGCGAGCGTCCTCGTCGTAACCGCTGTAGAAGTGCGCGCCGTCGAAGCCGGGCACCGCGTCCTTGAGGGACAGGCCGAGCTCGACGAGCTTGTCCTTGACCTCGTCGACCGACTTCTGGCCGAAGTTGCGGATGTTCATGAGCTGCGTCTCGCTCAGCGCCACGAGCTCGGACACCGTGTTGATGCCCTCGCGCTTGAGGCAGTTGTACGAGCGGACCGACAGGTCGAGCTCCTCGATCGGCGTGGCGAGCTCGCCGGAGCCGATGGCCTCGGCCGGCGCCTGGCCGATCTCGATGCCCTCCGCCTCGGCGTTCAGGTCGCGCGTCAGGCCGAACAGCTCGACGAGCGTGCGACCGGCCGACGCGATGGCGTCGCGCGGCGTGATCGCCGGCTTCGCCTCGACGTCGACGACGAGCGAGTCGAAGTCGGTGCGCTCACCGGCACGCGTCGCGTCGACGCGGTAGGTGACCTTGAGCACGGGCGAGTAGATCGAGTCGATCGGGATGACCCCGGCCTCGGCGAACTCATCGCGGTTCTGCGCAGCCGAGACGTAGCCGCGGCCGCGCTCGATCGTGAGCTCGAGCTGCAGCTTCGCCGAGTCGTTCAGCGTCGCGAGCACGAGCTCGGGGTTGTGGATCTCGACACCGGCCGGAGCGGTGATGTCGGCGGCCGTCACCGTGCCCGCGCCCTGGCGCGAGAGGTAGGCGACCACGGGCTCGTCGTGCTCCGACGAGACCACGAGCTGCTTGATGTTGAGGATCATCTCGGTGACGTCCTCCTTCACACCGGCGATCGTCGAGAACTCGTGCAGGACGCCATCGAGACGGATGCTCGTGACGGCTGCGCCGGGGATCGACGACAGGAGGGTGCGGCGGAGGGAGTTGCCGAGGGTGTAGCCGAAGCCCGGCTCGAGCGGCTCGATCGTGAACCGCGAGCGGTGCTCGGCGATGATCTCCTCGGTGACAGTGGGGCGCTGGGCGATCAGCACGTGTCGGTTCCTTTCGGTCGCGAGTCCGCTATATGACTCGCGTGTTCAGTGACGGCGGAATGCCGGGCGGGCGTGGACCGCCCGCCCGGCAGGAGCGACTTAGTTGCGGCGGGGCTTCGGCGGGCGGACGCCGTTGTGCGCCTGCGGCGTCACGTCGTGGATCGCACCGATCTCCAGGCCGGCGGCCTGGAGCGAGCGGATCGCCGTCTCACGGCCGGAGCCTGCGCCCTTGACGAAGACGTCGACCTTCTTCATGCCGTGGTCCTGCGCCTGGCGGGCGGCCGACTCGGCTGCCAGCTGGGCGGCGTAGGGCGTCGACTTGCGCGAGCCCTTCATGCCGACCGCACCGCCCGATGCCTGCGTGATGACGGCGCCGGTGGTGTCGGTGATCGACACGATCGTGTTGTTGAACGTCGACTTGATGTGGGCCTGGCCCACGGCGATGTTCTTCTTGTCCTTGCGACGCGGCTTGCGGACCGCGGACTTGGGAGCTGCCATTGTTCTCTACCTCTTCCCCGCGGCCTAGCGGCCGGCCTTCTTCTTGCCGGCGACCGTCTGCTTCTTGCCCTTGCGGGTGCGCGCGTTGGTCTTGGTGCGCTGGCCGTGCACGGGGAGACCGCGACGGTGGCGGATGCCCTGGTACGAGCCGATCTCGACCTTGCGGCGGATGTCCGCGGCGACCTCGCGACGGAGGTCGCCCTCCACCTTGAACGTGCCCTCGATGTGGTCGCGGAGCACGACGAGCTGGTCGTCCGTGAGGTCCTTGACGCGCGTGTTGCGATCGATGCCGGTGGCCTCGAGCGTTGCGATCGACCGGGTGCGGCCGACGCCGAAGATGTACGTCAGTGCGATCTCCACGCGCTTGTCGCGCGGGATGTCGACACCTGCGATGCGTGCCATCGTGTGTCTCCTTCAGGAGTGGTTGAGAGGTGTGGAGCAGCGGAGGTGCCTGGGCCTCTCCCCAAGGTGTCGCCCTCGTCAGAGAGCTCTTACCGCTGCTGGGTGCAACCCCATCCCGCTGGGATGGGGTTTGTATTGAGTTGTGCCTGCGCTGCCGTGGACAGCCGGGTCTCGATGCGCGCGCCTTCGGCGCGTGCTCCTCGACCTCGAGTCCTCCGCGCGCGATGCGACGTCGTCGCATCGCGCGCTGCGGACTCAGCCCTGCCGCTGCTTGTGGCGGGGGTTCTCGCAGATGACCATCACGCGACCGTGCCGGCGGATGACCTTGCACTTGTCGCAGATGGGCTTGACGCTGGGGTTGACCTTCATGTGTGCTTTCCTCGCTGGCCTCGTGCTCGCGCGAGTGCGCGAGCCGTTCCTTGTCCAGCAGCCAGTGGTTACTTGTAGCGGTAGACGATGCGACCGCGACTGAGGTCGTATGGGCTCAGCTCCACGATCACTCGGTCTTCCTGCAGGATGCGGATGTAGTTCTGCCGCATCTTGCCGGAGATGTGTGCGAGCACCACGTGCCCGTTCGAGAGCTCGACGCGGAACATCGCGTTCGGGAGCGCTTCGATCACCGAGCCTTCGATCTCGATGACGCCGTCTTTCTTGGCCATAGCCTCTTCTGTAACGTTTGGTTGCCGGTCATGCGAGTGCCGCGCACAGAGGGCGCGCGACACCAACGGTCAACTCTACGCGCGGTGCGGTTCGCAATGCAAGCCGGGCGTGTCGCTCACCGGTGCACGACGATCGAGCCCCACAGCATCGCCCGGTCGCGACGCGCGCGCTTCGCCGCCTCGTCGTCCATCGTGGTCGCGAACGACCGCGCGATGACGGGTCCGCCGGGGACGACCGCCCGCACGGCGGCCTTCCGCAGGTCGCGCACCCAGCGCTCGTCCGCGCCGTCCACGACGTTCGAGAGCGAGATCGCGTCGTAGCGGCCGGGCTGCGAGCGCTCGAGGTGGTCGAGGAGCGGCTCGTCGATCCACTCGATCGCCGCCGGGTCGACGACGGGCAGCCGGTGCCCTGGCAGATCCTCCCCCAGCAGCAGCCGCCACGCGTACGGGTTGCCGCTCGGCGGGTGCTTGCGGAGCGCGCGAGCGATGCGGCCGCGGATGGCCTCGTCGAAGTGCGGCGGGATGGGCGTCGAGAAGTCGCGCAGGATGAGCGCCGAGAGCGCGCCGGCGGGCCCGAGCATCGTGCGCAGGATCGACGACAGCGTGCGGTTGTCGAGCCGTGCCTTCCACTCCGCGGCGGCGCGGAGCGGGTCGTCCTCCTGCAGGAACTGCCGCACCCGCCGGCGGCTCCACGCCGGGCTGGCCGCGCGCACCATGCCGCGTCCGAGGTCGAACAGCCGCTCCGCCGCACCGGGCTCGAACGGGCCGCCCTCGACGCGCCGGCGGGCGTAGTCGAGCTGCTCGCGGTTCGCGCCGAGCGCGGACACCCGGTGACCGGCGGCGGCGAGCGCCGCGGCGACCTCGCCCGCGCCGGCGGTGACGAGCACGCGGCTCGCCGGCGCGAGCTCGTCGAGCTCGATCCGCGGATCGCTCCAGTCCCAGCCGTGCAGCAGCCGCTGGCGCGGGTTGGCGCTCGAGCGGCCCCTGCGCCGCGATCCCCGGGTCAGCACGGACGGCTCCGCGTCAGCACGGCGCTCCGCGCGCCGCCACCGGCCGCTCGACCCACCGCATCCCCCATGCTCCGATCCTGCCGCACCGGGATGGACGGACGCTCAGCCCTTCGCGGCCTGCACCACGCCGACGAGCTGCGCCTGCAGCGGCCCGCCGTCGATGCCGCTCACCTCGGCGACGAACGCCGCCGGGTCGAGCTCGGCGAGCAGCCGCTGCAGCTCGGCCGCCTGCTCGTCGCTCTCGGCGTCGAAGCGCAGCGCGCTCGCGTAGGCGGCGACGAGGGCGTCCGCCGACTCGCCGCGCTCGGCGAGCTCGGCGGCCGGCTGCACGAAGCGCTCGTGCCGCGACAGCTTGCGCAGCGGCTGGCGGCCGATCCGCTCGCAGGTGTCGGGCAGCGCGGGGTTCTCGAAGCGCGCGATCGCGCGAGCCACGTAGGCGGCGTGCTCGTCGGGGTCGAAGCCGAACTTCGCCACGAGCAGCCGCGACGTGTCGGCCAGCGAGGCCTCGACCGCTGCGCGGATCTCGGGCGACTGCAGCGCCTCGGCGATCGTCTCGATGCCGGCCGCGTAGCCGGCGTACGCGGTCGTGGCGTGGCCCGTGTTCACCGTGAACAGCTTGCGCTCGATGAAGGGCGCGAGGTCGTCGACGAAGTGGGCGTCGGGGATCGTCGGCGCGGCCACCGCGGACGACGCGCCGGCGAACGGCCCTCGGTCGATCGACCACTCGAAGAAGTCCTCGACCACGACGTCGAGGCCGTGCGGGTCCTGCGGCGGGATGATGCGGTCGACGGCCGTGTTGGCGAAGATCGCTCGGTCGGCCAGCTCGGGGGCGCCGTCGAGCACGAGCTCGCGCAGCGTGTCGGAGGCGCCGATCGCGTTCTCGCACGCCATCACCGTCACCGGGTCCCCGTCGCGGAGCGCGAGCCCGGCGCGGATCACCGGGGCGATGAAGCGCAGCACCGTGGGGCCGACGGCGCACGTGACGACGTCGGCCTCCGCGACCGCGCGGGCCGCCGCATCCGGGTCGGCGGACGAGTCGATGCCCGTGAACCCCGTGACCGTGTGGATCCGGGCGTCCGGCCCCACCTCGCGCACCTGGTAGGCATCGGCCTGCTGCAGCATGCCGATGAGCTCGGGGTTGACGTCGACGAAGGTCACGTCGTACCCGGCGCGGTGCAGGATCAGCGCGACGAAGCCGCGGCCGATGTTGCCGGCGCCGAAGTGGACGGCCCGCATCACTCGTTGACGTCGCCGAGCAGCTCGAGGATCGCCGCCGCGTCGGGGGCGGCCTCGAGCTTGGCGACCTCGTCCTCGTCGGCGAAGACGATGGCGATCTTCGACAGGATCTCGAGGTGGCCGCCGTCCTTGCCCGCGATGCCGACCACGAACTTCACCGGGTTGCCGTCCCAGTCGAGCGGCTCGTCGTAGCGCGCGACCGAGAGCGCCGAGTCGAGGATCGCGCCCTTCGACTCGTTCGTGCCGTGCGGGATGGCGAGCAGGTTGCCCATGTACGTCGACACGCTCGCCTCCCGCTCCCGCATGGCGTCGGCGTAGTCGGTCGTGACGGCGCCCGCTGCGACGAGCATGTCGGCGGCCTCCTGGATCGCCTCGTCCTTCGTGGCGGCCTTCGGGGTGGTCGTGATCTGCTCGATCGAGAGGACGGGCATGGGGCTCCTTCTGCTACTGCGCGTTGGACTCGTCGACGAGGCGGACGACCTCGTCGTACTTCGGGCTGTTCATGAAGTTCTCGACCGAGACGTGCATGGCGTCGGGCGTGCGCTGCCGCGCGCGGTCGGTGAGGTCGCGGTGCGTGACGATCAGGTCGGCCGTCGACGCGTCGAGGTTCGCGATCGCGATGTTCGTGACCTCGACCCCCTCGATGCCGGCCTTCTTGATCTTGTTGCGCAGCACGCTCGCGCCCATCGCGCTCGAGCCCATGCCGGCGTCGCACGCGAAGACGATCTTCCGGATCGGCTCTGCAGCGACGGAGGTGCCGCCTGCTGCACCGGCCGGCGCCGTGGCGCCCGGCGCTCCCGATGCGGCGGTCAGGTTCGACAGGTGCGCCGACTCCTTGCCCTTGTTCGCCGTCGTTTGCGCGACGGCGGCACCGAGCGCGTCGTCGCCCGCCGCCTCGCGCTCGAGGTCGCGCTTGCGACCCGCGCGCAGGATGACGGCCGCCACGGCGAACGTCACCGCGGTCGCGATGACGACGGAGAGCAGCACGCCCACGAGGTTGCCGCCGCCGACGAGGCCGGCCTGGACTGCCACGGCGAAGATGCTGCCAGGGGCCGCGGGACCGGCGAGGCCCGTGTTCAGCAGCATGTTCGTCGCGACGCCGGAGGCGCCGCCGAGCACGAGCGCGAGGATGAGCGTCGGCTTCATGAGGGCGTACGGGAAGTAGACCTCGTGGATGCCGCCGAGGAACTGGATGATCGCCGCGCCCGGAGCGGTGGCGCGCGCGGCGCCGACGCCGAAGACGGAGAACGCGAGCAGCAGGCCGAGGCCCGGGCCGGGGTTCGCCTCGAGCAGGAACAGGATCGAGCTGCCGTCGTTCGCCACCTCGGTGGTGCCGAGCGGGGTGAGCACGCCGTGGTTGATCGCGTTGTTGAGGAAGAAGACCTTCGCCGGCTCGATGAGGATCGAGGCGAGCGGCAGCAGGCCGGTCTCGACGAGCCAGCCGACGGCGCCGCCGACGACCGACATGATCCAGTTGACGATCGGGGCGACGATGTAGAAGCCGACGAGCCCCATGAGGAAGGCGACGATGCCCGCCGAGAACATGTTGACGAGCATCTCGAAGCCGGCCTTGACCCTGCCGTCCCAGAGCTTGTCGAGCTGCTTCATGACCCATGCCGACAGCGGGCCGAGGATCATCGCGCCGATGAACATGTGGACGTAGCCGAGGCCGCCCTCGCCCTCGGCGTTGATCCGGTCGATGAGCAGGTCGGAGCCGGCGATCGCGCCCATGACGGCGAACGCGCCGACGACGGCGCCGCGCGTCTCGTAGACCATCCGGCCGCCGGTGCCGGCGATGAGGATGGGGAGCAGGTAGTGGATCGTCGGGCCGACGATCGTGGCGAGCCCCTCGTTCGGGAACGGGCCGACGGGGATGAAGAGCGCGGTGAGGATGCCCCACGCGATGAGCGCCGGGATGTTCGGCATGATCATGCCGGAGAGGAAGGTGCCGAACTTCTGGACGGCGACGCGAGCGCCGCCCGTCTGAGCCGGTGCTGCGGTGGTGGTCATGGTCGACTCCGTGCTGGTGCCAGTGCCTGGGTCAGGCGTCGTGATCGGTGGAGAGGAGCTGCTCGAGCTCGTCGAGCGTCGCCTCGTCGTCGGAGGCGATCGTCACCTCGTCGCCCTTCGAGACGCCGAGCGAGATGACCGACAGGATGCTGGCGGCGTTGACCTGCTTGTCGCCCTTCGTGACGGTGACGGGGCTGGACGCCTTCGCCGCAGCCTGCGCGAACAGGGATGCGGGGCGGGCGTGGAGCCCGTGCGCGGACTCGACGGTGACGGTGCGCTCGGCCATGGTGCTCCTTCGCGGTCGGGCCTGGGCGGCCCGAGATCGCTGTCACGCTACCACCGGTGCTCGGGCGCCGGGGGACGCGTGTGCGGCGCTCCGGCGCGACGTCCCCGGGCGGGTCAGCGCGGCTGCGCGCCACGGGCTCGCAGCCACGCCGCGAGCGCCGCGGCGGCAGTCCATCCGAGCACGCTCGCGAGCAGCAGCGGGAGCTGCGCCGGTGACGGCCCGTCGAGCACGACCCCCTCGCCGACCGGCGCCTCGGCGAGCGATCGCAGCGCGATCCCGGGCAGCAGCCACCACCTGGCGTCGGCGACCGGGGTGATCGCGAGCAGCCCGGCGAGCGCCGGCTCGGCCACGAGCGGCAGGCCTGCCCCGATGCCGAGGGTCGCGAGCGGCGACCGCGTCGCGTGCGCGAGGCACACCAGCCACACCGACCAGACGGCGATGGCGCCGAGGTGCGCCGCGGCGGCCACGGGCAGCGCCCGGAGCGCCGACGCATCGACGAGCGCGGCACCGACCGCGGCGGACGCGATCGCGACCGCGCCGAGCCCGACGCCGACGCCCACGGCCGGCACCGCGCCCGCCGCGAGCCTGCGCCCGACGTGGGGCACCGCGAGCGCCGCGTGCATCCACGAGCCGTCGCGATAGGGGCCCGCGACGGCGAGGGCGGCGAGCACGGCGACCGCGACAGCCGCCGCCGAGCCGCGCGAGACGACGACCGTGCTCGCCTCGATGGCGGAGGCGGCGTCGAAGGGCAGCACGAGCGCGGCCATGGCGAGCCCGCCGACGCACGATCCGGCTGCAGCCAGCACGACGGCCCACCCCAGTCGCCGTCCGCGCATCGCCACGAGCTCGGCGGCCGCGAGGGTCCGGAAGCGCGGCCGCGTCACGGCGCAGCCCCGACGGCCGCGGCGAAGGCGTCGCTCAGCGACGTGCGTCGGGGTGCGAGCTCGGTCAGCAGCACGCCGAGGCGCGCCGCGACGCGGGCGATCGCGGGCGCATCGAGCTCGCGCACCGCGAGCGCGTCGCCGCTGCGGCGGTGCACGACGGCCCCCGCCGCCTGCAGCGCCCTCGCGAGCCGAGGCTGATCGAGCGAGCGCACGAGCACGACCGGCGCGGCGTGCGCGCGCAGGAACGCCTCGGTCGGGCCCTCGAAGCGCACGGCTCCGGCGTGGAGGCAGACGAGCCGGTCGAGCAGCGGCTCCGCCTCGTCGAGCGCGTGCGCGGACAGCAGCACCGCGCCCCCGGCGTCGGCGTACGCCCGCAGCCGTGCCGAGAGCCATCGGCGGCCGCCGGGGTCGAGCCCGTCGAACGGCTCGTCGAGCACGAGCACGCGCGGCTCGGCCAGCAGCGCGCCGGCGATCGCGAGCCGGCGGCGCTGACCGAGCGACAGCGTGCGGATGCGTCCGTCGACGCCCGAGAGCCCGACCTCGGCGAGCGCCCGACGTGCTGCGCCGCGGTCGAGGCCGGCGCGGAGGGCGAGCGCGTCGAGGTGCTGCGCGGCGGTCTGGCCCGGTGCAGCACCGAGCACGTCCGGGCAGCAGCCGAGCATCGCCGCCGGTGCCTCGAGGTCGGCGTAGGCCATCCCTGCCACCCTCGCGACCCCGCCGCCGGCCTCGAGCCCGACGATGCGGCGCAGCGTCGTGGTCTTGCCCGCGCCGTTGACCCCGATGAAGCCCGTCACCGCGCCCCACGGCACGGTGAACGCGACGCCGTCGAGCACCGTCCGCCCGCCGAACGCCGCCGTGAGCCCCGCGACCTCGATGGCCTCCCTCACGGCGAGGTCCGTGCCCGCCGCGAGAGGTCGAGCGCCCGCCCGCCCCACTCGCGCCGCCCGTGGTCGACCACGAGCACGAGCCGCTCCATCGCCCACGCATCGATGCGCCGACGGAGCGCCCCCGCGGCGGCCTCGTCGACGCCGAGCAGCGGCTCGTCGAGCAGCAGCACCGGCGCGGCGCCCAGCGTGGTGAGCCGCACCCAGGCGCGGCGCGCCTCGCCGGTCGAGAGCGCGTCGACCCGATCGTCGAGCCGGTCGGCGAGGCCCTCGTCGGCGAGCGCGCGGAGCGCCTCGAGGGCAGGCACGGCTGCGGCTCGGGCGAAGAGCGCCGCGTGCCGCCGGAGCGCCACGTGGCCGAGGAGCGCGATCTCGGTGCGGCACACGCGCCGCAGGCCCCGCGCCGCGCGCGCGTCGGCGCGCACCCCGCAGATCCGCACCTCGCCGACGGCCGGGGCGATGCCGCCCGCGAGCAGCTCGATGAGCGTGCTCTTGCCGGCTCCGTTCGCGCCGCGCACCCGCACGAGGCCTGGCCCCGCGAGCGAGAGGTCCGGCACGGGCACGGTGTGGCGGCCGCGACGCACGGCGCCGACGCCGCGGACCTCGATCGCCATCACGCGAGCCTGCACGAGAGCACGGCGGCACCGAGCGCCGCGACGGCGATCGGCGTCGCGACGAGCCATGCCGTCGCCGCGCCGGAGAGCAGCGCGCACGTCGTCGGTGCCGCCGCGACCGCGAAGGCGAGGCTCCGCGCGAGCACGGCCGACGGGTCGGGCTCGAGCACGAGCACGACGAGGACGGCACCCGCGATCGCCATCGCGGCGATGCCCGCGCGCAGGCCCGCGTCCGTGCCGGCGAGCGCCCCCGCCGCGCCGCCCACGACGAGTCCGACGGCCGCCGCCGACGATGCCGCCGCCGCAGCGGCACGGGCGACGGCCGCGGTCGCCGCAGCGCCGCAGTCGACGAGCGTCGCCTGCAGGCGGATCCACGGTCGGGCGTCGACGACGAGGCCGTCGCCCACGATCCAGGTGGCGGCGGCGACGGCTGCCGCCCCGGCGGCGAGCTCCGTGGGCGCAGCCTCGAGCACGGATGGCACGACCGGCCATGCCTCTGGCTGCACGACCAGCAGCGCGACCGCGAGCACCCCCACGGCCGCGAGCCGACGCGCCGCGACCGCGCGCATCGTCGTGCCCGCGGCGCCGGCCGCGAGCCGCGCACCGGCGCGCAATGCCGGCGGCACCGCGGCGAGCGCACCGACGACGACCGCGGCGCCGACGGCGACCGCCGCGGCCGGTGCGCCGCGAGCCCCGAGCACGATGGCCGCGGCCGCCCCGAGCACGGAGGTCGGCACGATGGCGGGAACCCCAGCCGCGAGCGCACCCATCCGGGCGAGCGGTGCGCCGCCGAGGTCGAGCGCGCGCAGCAGCGGTGCGCAGCGCGCGAGCGCCACCGCGAGCGACGGCGGTGCGCCGAGCACGACGCGCCCGACCGGCGCGGCGAGCGCGGCGAGGACGACCGTCGCCGCGACGGGTCCGCTCCCCCAGGCCGCCCGCGCGAGCTCCGTCGCGACCGCGAGCGCCATGGCGACCGCCGCCGCGATGCCGACGCCGGCGCCGGCGAGCGGCCACCGCAGGGAGCGCACCGCCTCGGGCGGCAGCCGGAGGGGCAGCATCGCCGTCGCCAGCACGGCGGCCGTACGAGCGAGGTCCGCGAGCAGCGCTCGAGGCGCGTGCCCGACGCGCGCCCCGCGCGTCATCCGCGGTCCCGCGGCTCGGCGCCCAGGAGGTGGTAGGCACCGGTCGCCGCCCCTGCGACGACGACGGCCCACCCCACGGCCGTCGTGAGCGCGGATGCGCCCAGCCCGATCGTGACGGCAGCGACGAGGCCGAGGCACAGCGAGGCGATGCCCGCGAGCGGGAAGCGCAGCCGGCCGTCGAGCAGCGCCGGCACGGTGGCGACGATCGCGAGCACCGAGAGCGCGAGCGCGAGCGGCGACGCGAGGTGCGCGCGACCAGCGGGGAGCTCGGCGGCGGCGAGCAGCGCGACGAGCGCGGCCGAGGCGAGCAGCGACACCGACGCGAGCGTCCGCACGCCGGCGGCGCCGAGCGGCACTCGGACCGCGAGCAGCGGCAGGCGGAACGAGCGCGTCATCCGAGGCACAGCAGCACCGCCGTCGCACCGGTCGCCGTGAGCGACCTGGCGTAGGAGGCGAGCGACGAGCGCGCGTCCGGGAACGCCGCGGGCACGAGCGCCGCGACCGCAGCAGCGCCGAGCCACACGGGCCACGAGCGCTCGACGGCCGCGACGCCGTCGGCCAGCGCGACGAGCTGCAGCCCGAGGACGATGGCGGCGAAGGCGGCGCCGCCGACGCCGAGCCTCGCCCGGCCGCGGCGCGTGCGGAGCGCCCGCGGGCCGAGCGCGCGCTCCAGCAGCGCGGCGAGCAGCGCGCCGAGCCCGAGCAGGAGCAGGTGGATCGCGACCGCCGCGACCGCCCCGACCGCGATCGCCGCGCCCGCGAGCTGCGGGTCGCCGAGCGCCTCTGCCTGCTCGGCGACCGCGGCCTCGGCGACGGCGAGGAACGCCGGCATCCGCAGGCACAGCAGGGTCGCGGCGGCGGCGATGACGATCGCCCACATCCCGCGCGAGGTGCCCGCCTCGTTGCGGGCTCGCACGCCGGTCATGCCGGATGCGTGGGTCATGGTGCTCCTCTCGATCAGCGAGCGTGCCCGGCGATGACGACGGCTTCGATGCAGGCGCCGATCACCACGAGCGCCGCGGCGACGAGCGTCAGCGCGAGGCTCGTCGGCAGCGCGCGCCCATAGGCGGAGAGGAACCGTACCTCGCTGCGTCGAGCAGCCGTCACGATGACCGCATGGACGGTGGGCAGCAGGCCCGCGCCGGCGGCCAGCACGACCGCGGCGAGCTCGAACGCGATGTACGGGCCGACGCGCGCGAGCGCCTCGACCGGGCCGAGCGCCGCGAGCACCGCCGCCCCCGACAGGCCGAGACCGGTGCCGAGCACGACGCCCGCGACGACGGTGAGCGTGCCGAGCGTCGGCGCCCCGGCCGCGAGGAGCGCGATCGCACCCAGGTTCCGCACCGCGATCGCGACGGCGTCCCGGTCGCCGGCGAGCACCGCGACGTCGAGGTCGCCGGCGGCCAGCGCCGCGGCATTGCGCTCCGCGAGCGCGCCGGCGGGTGCAGCGGCCGCGGCGACGACCGCGGCGAGCGCGAGCGCGGCGACGACGACCGACACCCCCGCCGACCGGGGCGTCGCGAGGGTGCCGGCGGGCATCTCAGGCCATCGCCAGCCTGCGCAGCTTGCGCTTGAGGTACCAGACGATGGTCGAGATGACGGCGCCGGCGATGCCGCCGCCGAGGATGATCGACACGACCGCGAGCGCGGCCCCGCCGATCTCGACCGCGGTCACGATCTGCGTCGCCGCCGCCGCGGACAGCCCGAAGCTGCCGACGAGCCAGGCGAGCGACAGGCCCGCCATCGCCAGCCCGACCACCCCGACGCCCGCCGACGCGGCCCACACCGCTGCCCTGGCCCTGCGCGTTTCCATGTGCATGTGCTTCCTCCTTCGTCGCACCCGCTTGCCGGGTGCCCGTGCCTGTCGGCACGAGTCGGTGGCGGTCGCGGCGCACATCAGCCCGCGCTCCCGCGGAGCCCGATCGCGATCGCGGCGGTCAGCCTGACGACCAGCCCCGCTGGCGGCTCCATCGCGCCGCTCTCGACGCCCATGACCGTCGCGAGCGGTGTGCCCGCGAGCAGCGCGAGCTCGGCCTGGCTGAGGCCCGCGCGCGTCCGGAGCGCCGCGAGCGTCGCTCCGATGCGCGATTCGACCGTCATGCGGCAAACCATGCCAGGTTTTCGACCATGGCGCAAGTGCTTCTCCGAGCTGCTGTGGGGAAATGACCGTCTGGGGCCGACATCCGTCGAGAAGCACGCCGGTTGTGCCGCCGTCGGGGCGGATACGCTGGCCCTCGACGAGATGAGGTCGCATGTCCATCCACCTCCGAGGAGCGAGCGCGAGCGAGCGCCAGCGCTACGGCGAGCTCGTCCGCCCTGCCCGGATGCGCCAGGGCCTCAGCCAGAAGGCGCTCGCCGCCCTCGCGGACGTCGACCGCACGACCGTGAGCAACATCGAGCGCGGGTCCGGCGCGCCGCAGGAGGACGTCCTGCGCCGCCTCTTCGCCGCCCTGGGCCTCGCGACGGATGCGCGACCGCAGGACCCCGACGTCGAGCTGTGGACGGCCGTGATGGCCGAGCTGCTGTCGAACGTGCCGCCGGACCGCCGGCACCTGGCCGCCGACGCCGCGATCGCGACCCTGGCGGCGCACGTCCGCGCAGGGGGCGTGTCAGCGGGCGAGGCTACGGTGACCGCGATCGCAGACGCCGACGGCAACGAGGAGCACTTGCATGGACTTGCGGCGAGGCGCGGCAGCGCTCGCAGGGACGAGCCCCACGCTGACTGAGCTGGTCGCCCTGTGCCGCGAGGCCGGGGTCGAGATGCGGGTCGCGCGCCTGCCGCCGGACTGGCTGGGCGCCTATGACGACGCCGGCCGCCGCATCCTGCTCGCCCGCGGCCTCACCCCGGTCGAGCAGCGCTGCGTGCTCGCGCACGAGCTGGGCCACGCGCTGCACGGCCACGCCGGCGGCTCGGCGGCCGACGAGCGTGCCGCCGAGCGCTTCGCCGCCCGCGTGCTCATCGACCCGGTCGCGCTGCGCGCCGCATCCGCGTGGGCGCGCGACGACCACGAGCTCGCCGACGAGCTCGGCGTCACGGTCGACGTCGTGCGCGACTACCGGGCGCTCCCCGGCAGCGCCGCGTGCGTCAGCGCTCGGGGATCGGCACCGGCACGACCCCGAGCGGCGCGAGCGCCGCGGCGCCGCCGTCGAGGGCGGTGAGCACCCAGATGCCGCCGCTGTGGACGGCCACCGAGTGCTCCCACTGGCACGCGTCGGAGCCGTCGGCGCTGCGCACGGTCCAGCCGTCGCCGTCGACGGTCGTCTCGGCGCCGCCGGCGTGGATGATCGGCTCGATCGCGACGCACAGGCCGGGCTTCACGGCCGGCCCGACGACGCGGGTGCGGTAGTTGAACACCGGCGGGTTCTCGTGCATGCGGGTGCCGATGCCGTGCCCGATGTAGTCCTCGTCGATGCGGAAGTCGCTGTTCGCGTCGATGTGGTCCTCGACCGCGGCGCCCACCTCGCCGAGCTGCCGTGCGCCCGCGAGCGCGGCGATCCCCGCCCAGAGGGCGCCGCGCGTGACATCGCTCAGGCGCTCGCGCGCCGCGGTGCGCTCGGGATCGCCGCCGGGGACCACGACGCTGATCGCGGCGTCGCCGTGGAAGCCGCCGATCGTCGCGCCGCAGTCGACGGTGACGAGGTCGCCCGGCTCCAGCACGCGGTCCCCGGGGATGCCGTGCACGACGACGTCGTTGACGTTGACGCACAGGGTGTGCTCATAGCCAGGCTCGAGCTGGAAGTTCGGCACCGCGCCGTGCTCGCGGATGACGCGCTCGGCGATCCGGTCGAGCTCGAGCGTCGTGACGCCGGCCCGGACGGCCGACTCGACCGCCTGGAGGGCGAGCGCCGTGATCCGTCCCGGTTCGCGCATGGCGGCGAGCTCGCGGCGCGACTTGTAGGGGCCGCGGCCGCGCATCACGCCGTGATGCCGCGCTCGGCGAGCCCGGCGAGCACGCGCTCGGTCACCTCGTCGACGGGTCCGATCCCGTCGACCTCGACGACGAGCCCGCGCTCCTCGAAGATCGCCACGAGCGGCGCCGTCTCGCGCTCGTACACGTCGAGGCGGTGGCGGATGACCTCTTCGGAGTCGTCGCTGCGGCCCTGCAGCTCGGCACGGGCGAGCAGCCGGCGCACGACCTCGTCGGTGTCGGCGACCAGGCGCACGACGGCGTCGAGCTGCTCGCCGCGGTGGAGGTTGACCCCGTCGAGGAACTCGACCTGCCCGGCGGTGCGCGGGTAGCCGTCGAGCAGGTAGCCCTGCTCGGCGTCCGGCTGCGCGAGGCGGTCGTCGATGAGCTCGTTCGTGAGCTCGTCCGGCACGTACTCCCCCGCGTCGAGGATGGCCGTGACCCGCTGGCCGAGCTCGGTCTGCTCCTTGATGTTCTGCCGGAAGATGTCGCCGGTCGACACCGCCGGCACCCGGAGCGCCTCGGCGATGCGTGCGGCCTGCGTGCCCTTGCCCGCACCGGGCGGGCCGACGATGAGGAGGTTCGGCATCTAGCGGATCAGCCCTTCGTAGTGGCGCTGCTGCAGCTGCGCGTCGATCTGGCGGACCGTCTCGAGGCCGACGCCGACGATGATGAGGATGGACGCGCCGCCGAACGGGAAGTTCTGGTTGGCCCCCACGGTCGCGAGCGCGATGAGCGGGATGAGCGCGACCAGGCCCAGGTACAGCGAGCCCGGGAACGTGATGCGCGTCAGCACGTAGTCGAGGTACTCGGCGGTCGGGCGGCCGGCGCGGATGCCCGGGATGAAGCCGCCGTACTTCTTCATGTTGTCGGCGACGTCCTCCGGGTTGAAGGTGATCGCGACGTAGAAGTAGGTGAAGCCGACGATGAGCAGGAAGAACACCAGCATGTAGAGCGGGTGGTCGCCGGTCGTGAAGTTCGCCTGCACCCACAGCACCCAGTCGGCCGGCGTGGTGCCGTCGGCGGGCATGTTGAACTGCGCGACGAGCGCAGGCAGGTACAGCAGCGACGAGGCGAAGATGACGGGCACGACGCCGGCCATGTTGACCTTGATGGGGATGTAGGTGGACTGGCCGCCGTACATCCGGCGGCCGACCATGCGCTTCGCGTACTGCACCGGGATGCGCCGCTGCGACTGCTCGACGAAGACGACGAGGCCCATGATGAGGACGCCGACGAGCAGCACCATGATGAAGGTGTTGGGGCCCTGCGTCTCGAAGATGATGCCGAGGGCGCCGGGGAAGGTCGCGGCGATCGACGTGAAGATGAGCAGCGACATGCCGTTGCCGATGCCGCGCTCGGTGACGAGCTCGCCGAGCCACATGATGAGGCCGGTGCCGGCGGTCATCGTGATGATCATGAGCGCGATCGACCACCAGGAGTCGTTCGTCAGCAGGTTCTGGCACTGCGGCAGCGACGGGCCGCCGGTGGACGAGAAGAGCGCACCGGAGCGGGCGACCGTGATGAGGGTGGTCGACTGCAGCACGCCGAGCGCGATCGTGAGATAGCGCGTGTACTGCGTGAGCTTCGCCTGGCCCGACTGGCCCTCCTTGTAGAGGGTCTCGAAGTGGGGGATGACGACGCGCAGCAGCTGCACGATGATCGACGCCGTGATGTACGGCATGATGCCCAGCGCGAAGATGCTCAGCTGCAGCAGCGCGCCGCCGGAGAACAGGTTGACGAGCTGGTACAGGCCGGTCGCGGTCTGGTTCGCGGCGATGCACGCCTGCACGTTGCTGTAGTCGACGAACGGCGCGGGGATGAACGACCCCAGCCGGAACACCGCCACGATGGCGAGCGTGAAGAGGATCTTCCGACGCAGGTCGCGCGTCTTGAAGATGCGTGCGATGGCACTGAACACGTGCAGCCTTCCGAGAATGGCAATCGGGGCGGCCCGCGCACGGACCGCCCCTCAGCCTACTTACTTGACGGAGCCGCCAGCGGCCACGATCTTCTGCTCCGCAGCAGCCGAGACCTTGTCGACGCTGATCGTCAGCGCGACCGACAGCTCGCCGCCGGCGAGCACCTTGACGAGCTCGTTCTTGCGGACGGCGCCCTTGGCGACCAGGTCGGCCACCGTCACGTCGCCGCCGCCGGGGAACAGCGACTGGAGCTGCCCGACGTTGACGACCTGGTACTCGGTGCGGAACGGGTTCTTGAAGCCGCGCAGCTTCGGAGCGCGCATGACGCTCGTCAGCTGGCCGCCCTCGAAGCCGGGGCGCACGGAGTAGCGGGCCTTGGTGCCCTTGGTGCCTCGACCGGCCGTCTTGCCCTTCGACGCCTCACCGCGACCGACGCGCGTGCGCGCCTTCTTCGCGCCCGGCGCGGGCCGGAGGTGGTGGACCTTGAGCGCCGGCAGCTCGGCCGACTCGTTCTTGTCAGTCATTCTCGATCTCCTCGACCTTGACGAGGTGCCGCACCGTGTTCACGTAGCCGCGGTTCTGCTGGGTGTCCTCGCGCTCGACCGACTGGCCGATGCGCTTGAGGCCCAGCGAGCGCAGCGTCTCGCGCTGGTACTGCTTCTCGCTGATCACAGACTTGATCTGCGTGATCTTCAGCTTGCTCACTTGGATGCCGCCTTCGCGATCTCGGCCTCGTGCTTGGTGTGCTCCGCCTCGGCGCGCAGCAGGCGAGCCGGGACGACGCGGTCCACGTCGAGGCCACGACGAGCAGCGACCGCACGGGGCTCCTCGAGGGCGCGCAGCGCAGCCACCGTCGCGTGGACGATGTTGATGGAGTTCGACGAGCCCAGCGACTTGCTCAGCACGTCGTGGATGCCGGCGCACTCGAGCACGGCGCGCACGGGGCCGCCCGCGATGACGCCGGTACCGGCGGCAGCGGGACGGAGCAGCACGACGCCGGCAGCGGCCTCGCCCTGCACCGGGTGCGGGATCGTGTTGGCGATGCGGGGGACGCGGAAGAAGTTCTTCTTCGCCTCCTCGACGCCCTTCGAGATGGCCGTGGGGACCTCGCGCGCCTTGCCGTAGCCGACGCCGACCATGCCGTCGCCGTCACCCACGACGACGAGCGCCGTGAAGCTGAAGCGGCGGCCGCCCTTGACGACCTTCGAGACGCGGTTGATCGTCACGACGCGCTCGAGGAACTGGTTCTCCGTGCGGTCGTCGCGACGGCCGCGCTCGTTGCGCGTGCCGCGATCGCGGCTGCCGCGCCGCTGCTCGCGGGGCTCGTCGCGGTGGTCCGACGACGTCGCGGCATCGGCGGCCGGAGCCGTCGCAGCCTGCGTGGTGTCCGTCACCTGCGTGTCCTTGTTCTCTTCGCTCACAGTCCCAGCCCTGCCTCTCGTGCGCCATCGGCGATGGCCGCGACGCGACCGGCGTAGCGGTTGCCACCTCGGTCGAACACGACAGACTCGACGCCTGCCGCCTTGGCGCGCTCGCCGACGAGCTCGCCGACGCGCTTGGCCTTCGCCGTCTTGTCGCCGTCGAACGCGCGGAGGTCAGCCTCCATGGTCGACGCGGACGCGACGGTGATGCCCTGCGAGTCGTCGACGACCTGCACGAACACGTGGCGTGCCGAGCGGGTGACGACGAGGCGCGGCATCGAGCCGGTGCCGACGATCTTCTTGCGGAGACGTGCGTGGCGACGACCGCGGGCAGCCGACTTGCTCTTGCCTCGGGTACCGATGCCCATCACTTACCAGCCTTTCCAGCCTTGCGGCGGATCTGCTCGCCCGCGTAGCGGACGCCCTTGCCCTTGTAGGGCTCGGGCTTGCGCAGCTTGCGGATGTTCGCAGCCACCTCGCCGACGGCCTGCTTCGAGATGCCGCTGACGGTGAGCTTGTTGTTTCCCTCGACCGCGAACGTGATGCCGGCGGGCGGCTCGACGTTGACGGGGTGCGAGAAGCCGAGCGCGAACTCGATGCCCGTGCCCTTGGCGGCGACGCGGTAGCCCGTGCCGACGACCTCGAGGGACTTCGAGTAGCCCTCGGTGACGCCGACGATGTCGTTGGCGATGAGGGTGCGGGTCAGGCCGTGGAGCGAGCGCGACTGGCGCTCGTCGTCCGGGCGCGTGACCTGGATCTGGCCGTCGGCGACCTCGACCTGGATCGGCTTCGCGATCGGGGTCTGCAGCTCGCCCTTCGGGCCCTTGACGGTGACGACGTCGTCGTGCACCGTGATCTCGACACCAGCGGGGATGTCGATGGGGAGTCGTCCGATTCGTGACATGTCAGCTCACCACACGTAGGCGAGGACTTCCCCGCCGACGCCCTTCTGCTCGGCCTCACGGTCCGTGAGGAGGCCAGAGCTCGTCGACAGGATGGCGACGCCGAGGCCGCCGTGGACCTGAGGGATCTCGGTCGAGCGTGCGTACACGCGGAGGCCGGGCTTCGAGACCCGCTTGAGGCCGGCGATCGCGCGCTCGCGGTTGCCGCCGTACTTGAGGCTGAGGGTCAGCGTCTTGCCGACGCGGGCATCCTCGACCTTCCAGGCCGAGATGAAGCCCTCGCGCTCGAGGATCTCGGCGATGCTCGCCTTGAGGGTCGACGACGGCAGCGTGACCTCGTCGTGCATCGCCGTGTTGGCGTTGCGCAGACGCGTCAGCATGTCGGCGACCGGATCGGTCATCGTCATGGGTGGTTCTCCGTTCTGGTTTCGCTGCCCGTTCCGCGGACAGCGACCTTGAAGCTGCTCGGCGCCGGCGGCGCCGATGGGGTCAGGAGTCGGTCTTGAAGGGGAAGCCGAGCGCCTTCAGCAGCGCGCGACCCTCGTCATCCGACTTCGCCGTCGTGACGACGGTGATGTCGAAACCGCGGACGCGGTCGATCTTGTCCTGGTCGATCTCGTGGAACACGGACTGCTCCTGGAGGCCGAAGGTGTAGTTGCCGTTGCCGTCGAACTGCTTCGGGCTCAGGCCGCGGAAGTCGCGGATGCGCGGGAGGGCGAGCGTCAGCAGACGGTCGAGGAACTCCCACATGCGGTCGCCGCGGAGCGTGACGTGCGCGCCGATCGGCATGCCGTCGCGCAGCTTGAACTGCGCGATCGACTTGCGAGCTGCGGTCACCATCGGCTTCTGCCCGGTGATGAGCGTGAGGTCGCGGATCGCGCCCTCGATCACCTTGGAGTCGCGCGCGGCCTCGCCGACACCCGTGTTGACGACGATCTTCGTCAGTCCGGGCACCTGCATGACGTTGCCGAAGCCGAACTCCTCGCGGAGCTGCGGCACGATCGTCTCGCGGTACTGCTGCTTGAGCCTGGGCAGGCGCACTGCGGTGTCAGTCATTGGTCTTGATCTCCTTGCCCGACTTCGTCGCCACGCGGATCTTCTGCGTGGTGGTGACGCCGTTCTTCTCGACCGACGTGACCTCGCGGCGGACGCGCGTGGGCTTCTTCGACTCGGGGTCGACGAGCGCCACGTTCGAGATGTGGATCGGGGCCTCGTGGGTCTCGATGCCGCCCGTGCGGGTGCCGCGGTTGGTCTGGCCGACCTTGATGTGCTTGGTGACGAGGTTGACGCCCTCGACGATCACGCGGTTCTGCTCGCGCAGGACCTCGATCACGCGACCGGTCTTGCCCCGGTCGCCGCCGCGCGACTCGCGCGCGCCGGCGATGACGACGACGAGGTCGCCCTTCTTGATGCTGGCCATGGGTCAGATCACCTCCGGTGCGAGCGAGACGATCTTCATGAAGCGCTTGTCGCGGAGCTCGCGACCGACCGGACCGAAGATGCGCGTGCCGCGCGGGTCGCCGTCGTTCTTCAGGATGACTGCTGCGTTCTCGTCGAACTTGATGTAGGAGCCGTCGGGACGGCGGGTGGACTTCACGGTGCGGACGATGACGGCCTTGACCACATCGCCCTTCTTGACCGCACCACCGGGGATGGCGTCCTTGACCGTGGCGACGATCGTGTCGCCCAGTCCGGCGTAGCGACGGCCGGAGCCGCCGAGCACGCGGATGGTCAGGAGCTGCTTGGCGCCGGTGTTGTCGGCGACCTTGACGCGGGATTCCTGCTGGATCATGTCTGGATCTCCTTCGAGGCCGAGGCCTACTTGGCCTTCTCGAGGATCTCGACGAGGCGCCAGCGCTTGGTGGCGCTCGTCGGACGGGTCTCTGCGATCAGGACGCGGTCGCCGATGCCGGCGGCGTTCTGCTCATCGTGCGCCTTGACCTTCGACGACTTGCGGAGCACCTTGCCGTACAGCGGGTGCTTGACGCGGTCCTCGACCTCGACGACGACGGTCTTCTCCATCTTGTCGGAGACGACGTAGCCGATGCGCGACTTGCGGTAGCCGCGCTGGGCGGCCTCGCCCGTGGGCTGCTCGGTGGCCATCACTGCTCCTCAGACTTCTCGGCCGCGTCGGCCGTGGTGGCCTCGTCGGCCTTCTTGGCCTCGTCGGCCTTCTTGGACTTCTTCTTGTCCGCTGCCTTCTCGACGGGCGCCGGGGAGGCGCTGATGCCGAGCTCGCGCTCGCGGATCACGGTGTAGAGCCGCGCGATGTCGCGCTTCACGGCGCGCAGGCGGCCGTGTGCGTCCAGCTGGCCGGTGGCCGACTGGAAGCGCAGGTTGAACAGCTCTTCCTTGGCCCGCTTCAGCTCGACGACGAGTCGCTCGTCGTCCATGGTTGCGAGCTCGGCGGGCATGAGCTCCTTGGAACCGATCGCCATTATGCGTCAGCCTCCTCGCGCTTGATGATGCGTGCCTTGAGCGGCAGCTTGTGGATGGCTCGCATCATCGCCTCGCGTGCGAGCTCCTCGTTGACGCCGGCGACCTCGAAGAGGACGCGGCCGGGCTTGACGTTCGCGACCCACCACTCGGGCGAGCCCTTGCCGGAACCCATGCGGGTCTCGGCGGGCTTCTTCGTGAGGGGGCGGTCCGGGTAGATGTTGATCCACACCTTGCCGCCGCGCTTGATGTGGCGCGTCATGGCGATACGTGCGGCCTCGATCTGACGGTTCGTGACGTAGGCAGGCGTGAGCGCCTGGATGCCGTAGTCGCCGAACGACACCTTGGTGCCACCGGTGGCCTGACCGCTGCGCTTCGGGTGGTGCTGCTTGCGGTGCTTGACTCGACGGGGAATCAGCATGGTTTACGCCTCCACTGGTGCGTCGCGACGGGGGCCGCGACGCTCGCGCTGCGGCTTCTGGTTCGCCTGCTCGCGAGCGAGCTCGCGGTTGGTGAGCTCACCGTTGTAGATCCAGACCTTCACACCGATGCGACCGAAGGTGGTCTTGGCCTCGTAGAAGCCGTAGTCGATGTTCGAGCGGAGCGTGTGCAGCGGGACGCGGCCCTCGCGGTACTGCTCGCTGCGGCTCATCTCGGCGCCGCCGAGGCGGCCGGAGACCTTGATCTTGACGCCCTTGGCGCCGGCGCGCTGCGCCGACTGCAGGCCCTTGCGCATCGCGCGGCGGAAGGCCACGCGAGCGCTCAGCTGCTCCGCGATGCCCTGCGCGACGAGCTGCGCCGAGGCCTCGGGGTTCTTGACCTCGAGGATGTTCAGCTGGATCTGCTTGCCGGTGAGCTTCTCGAGGTCGGCGCGGATGCGCTCGGCCTCGGCGCCGCGGCGGCCGATCACGATGCCCGGGCGGGCGGTGTGGATGTCGACGCGAACGCGGTCGCGGGTGCGCTCGATCTCGATGCGGGCGACGCCGGCGCGGTCGAGGCTCGTGGACAGCATCTTGCGGATGCGGATGTCCTCGGCCACGTAGTCGGCGTAGCGCTGCCCCGGCTTGGTCGACTCGGCGAACCAGCGCGACACGTGGTCGGTGGTGATGCCGAGGCGGAAGCCGTACGGGTTGACCTTCTGTCCCATTACTTCTCGTCCTCCGTGGTCGGCGTCGCGAGCACGACGGTGATGTGGCTCGTCCGCTTGTTGATGCGGAACGCGCGACCCTGTGCACGCGGCTGGAACCGCTTGAGCGTGGTGCCCTCGTCGACGAATGCGCGCGACACGTACAGGTCGGCGTCGTCGAGGAACTCGTTCGTCGCGTCGGCCTTGACCCGGGCGTTCGCCATCGCCGAGGCGACGAGCTTGTACACCGGCTCCGAGGCGCCCTGCGGGGCGAACTTCAGGATCGCGAGGGCTTCCTCGGCCTGCTTGCCGCGGATCATGTCGACGACACGGCGGGCCTTCTGAGGGGTCACGCGGATGTGACGAACGCGAGCGATCGACTCAACCATTGCCTTCTCCTTCTTCGCCGCCGCCTTAGCGGCGACGACCCTTCTTGTCGTCCTTCACGTGTCCACGGAAGGTGCGGGTGGGCGCGAACTCGCCCAGCTTGTGACCGACCATCGTCTCGGTGACGAAGACCGGGATGTGCTTGCGACCGTCGTGCACGGCGATCGTGTGGCCGAGCATGGCCGGCACGATCATCGAGCGGCGCGACCAGGTCTTGATGACGTTCTTGCTGCCGGCCTCGTTCTGGCGAACCACCTTGATGAGGAGGTGGTCGTCGACGAACGGACCCTTCTTGAGGCTGCGGGGCATCGGACTCTCCTACTAGCGCTTCTTCTTGCCGGTCGAGCGGCGGCGGACGATGAGCTTGTCGCTCGGCTTGTTCGGCCGGCGGGTGCGACCCTCGGACTGGCCCCACGGGCTGACGGGGTGGCGACCACCGCTCGTCTTGCCCTCGCCGCCACCGTGCGGGTGGTCGACCGGGTTCATCGCGACACCGCGGACGGTCGGACGGACGCCGAGCCAGCGCTTGCGACCGGCCTTGCCCCAGTTGATGTTCGACTGCTCGGCGTTGCCGACCTCGCCGATCGTGGCGCGGCAGCGTGCGTCGACGTTGCGGATCTCGCCCGACGGCAGGCGGAGCTGCGCGTAGGGACCGTCCTTGGCGACGAGTCGCACCGAGGCGCCGGCCGAGCGGGCCAGCTTGGCGCCGCCACCCGGACGGAGCTCGATCGCGTGGATGACCGTACCCGTGGGGATGTTGCGCAGCGGCAGGTTGTTGCCGGGCTTGATGTCGGCGCCTGCGCCCGACTCCACGATGTCGTCCTGCTTGAGCTTGTTCGGCGCGATGATGTAGCGCTTCGTGCCGTCCTCGAAGTGCAGGAGCGCGATGCGCGCCGTGCGGTTCGGGTCGTACTCGATGTGCGCGACGCGGGCGTTGACGCCGTCCTTGTCGTTGCGACGGAAGTCGATGACGCGGTACTGGCGCTTGTGACCGCCACCGATGTGACGCGTCGTGATGCGACCGCTGTTGTTGCGGCCGCCCGTCTTGGGGAGCGGGCGCAGCAGCGACTTCTCGGGCGTCGATCGGGTGATCTCAGCGAAGTCTGCGACGGATGAGCCGCGACGACCGGGGGTCGTCGGCTTGTACTTGCGAATGGCCATGGTCTTGTTCCTTCCGTCCCTAGCCGACAGTCGTGAAGATGTCGATCGAGCCGGACTTCAGCTTGACGATGGCGCGCTTGACGTCCTTGCGCTTGCCGGTGCCGAAGCGGGTACGGCGCGTCTTGCCGACGCGATTGAGGGTGTTGACGCGCTCCACCTTGACGCCGAAGATCTTCTCGATCGCGAGCTTGATCTCGGTCTTCGTGGCGCGCGGGTCCACCTCGAACGTGTAGCTGCCCATGTCGATGAGGGCGTAGCTCTTCTCCGACACGATCGGGCGGATGATGATGTCGCGAGGGTCCTTGTTGTAGCCGCTCATCGGTTCTCGTCCTTCTCTGCCTCATCGGCCTTCGGGGCCTTGGGGGACTTGGCGGCGACGAACGCCTCGTAGGCGGCCTTCGTGAAGACGAGGTCGTCGCTCACGAGCACGTCGTAGGCGTTGAGCTGGTCCCACGTGAGCACGTGCACCTCGGGGAGGTTGCGCACGGCGAGCGAGGCACCCTCCTCGGCGCGGTCGAGCACGATGAGGATGTTCTTCGCGACGCCGAGCGCTGCGAGCATCTCGACGGCGACGCGCGTCTTGGGCGTGCCCTCCGTCGCGAACGACTCGACGACGTGCAGGCGGCCACCGCGAGCGCGGTCCGACAGCGAGCCGAGGAGCGCGGCGGCGATCATCTTCTTGGGGGTGCGCTGCGAGTAGTCACGCGGCGTGGGTCCGTGGACGATGCCACCACCGGTCATCTGCGGGGCGCGGATCGAGCCCTGACGAGCGCGGCCGGTGCCCTTCTGCTTGAACGGCTTGCGGCCGGCGCCGGAGACCTCGCCACGACCCTTGGTCGAGTGCGTGCCCTGGCGTGCGGCAGCGAGCTGCGCGACGACGACCTGGTGGATGAGCGGAACGTTCGTCTGGACGTCGAAGATGCTCGCGGGCAGCTCGACCGAGCCTGCCTGCTTGCCCTCGGCGTCGACGATGGCGACCTGGGTGGTCATGCTCAGGCTCCCTTCACAGCGTTGCGGACGAACACGAGTCGGCCGCGGGCACCGGGGACGGCGCCCTTGACGAGCATGAGGCCCTGCTCGAGATCGATCGAGTGGACCGTGAGGTTGAGCACCGAGACGCGCTCGCCACCCATGCGGCCGGCCATGCGCATGCCGCGGAAGACGCGGCTGGGCGTGGACGAAGCACCGATCGAGCCGGGCTTGCGGTGGTTGCGGTGCGCACCGTGCGATGCGGAGACGCCGGCGAAGTTGTGGCGCTTCATGACACCGGCGAAGCCCTTGCCCTTCGACGTGCCGATAACGTCGACCTTCTGGCCGGCGGCGAACAGGTCGACGCTCAGCTCCTGGCCGAGCTCGAACGCGTCGGCGTTGTCGGTGCGGACCTCGGTGAGGTGGCGGCGCGGCGTGACGCCGGCGGCCTGGAAGTGGCCGGCAGCGGGCTGGTTGACCTTGCGCGGGTCGATCTGGCCGGCGGCGATCTGGATGGCTGCGTAGCCGTCCTTCTCGGGCGTGCGGATCTGCGTGACCACGTTCGGCGTGATCTCGAGCACCGTGACGGGGACGAGCTTGTTCTGCTCATCCCAGACCTGGGTCATCCCGAGCTTCGTGCCGAGCAGGCCGCGAGTCGTCGTGATCTTCGACATTGCGTTCCTTAGAGCTTGATCTCGATGTTGACGTCAGCGGGCAGGTCGAGGCGCATGAGCGAGTCGACCGCCTTCGGCGTCGGGTCGATGATGTCGATGAGTCGCTTGTGCGTGCGCTTCTCGAAGTGCTCGCGGCTGTCCTTGTACTTGTGAGGAGACCGGATCACCACGACCACGTTCTTCTCGGTCGGGAGGGGCACCGGGCCCACAACCGTCGCGCCCGCACGGGTCACGGTGTCGACGATCTTGCGCGCCGAGGAGTCGATGACCTCGTGGTCGTACGACTTCAGTCGGATGCGGATCTTCTGTCCCGCCATGGCTGACTCTCTTCCTGTCGACGCAGCCTGGGAGGGCTGCTCGCAACGCACCTGTCGATGCACCGCTGTTCTTCTGTCAATGCCCGCGAGGGGCGCGCACCGCACCGAGCACGGACATGCCATGCTCGAGTTCGGCGAAGTTCTTCTGTGTCGGCTGCCCGCGGCCCAGGATCGTGATCGTCCTGTGCACTGCCAGGGCAGTGAGCGGCGTGAGACGCCGCGTTTGCAACCTGTCGATTCTCGCACGGATGCGGATGCTCGTGCAACCCGGGCGTGTCGCGCCGAGTCGGCTGTGCTGGCGCGGCGGTCGCCGCGCGGGGCGTCGGCCGCGGCCGTGCCCGGACATGCGGAGGGGCGGGGTTCGCACCCCGCCCCTCGGTCGTCCGCGCGCTAGTGGCGCGGTGCGTCGTCCTGCGGCTGCACCGTGGCAGCGTCTGCGTCGTCCTGCGGGAGCGCGGCGTCTGCGCCGTCCTGCCCGAGGAACCGGTCCGCGTGCTCCTGCACGGAGTCGGTGCGGTCGGCGAAGCGCCCGCCGCTGAGCCTGTCGAAGCCGTCGCCTGCGCCCTGGATGATCCGGTCGCTGGTCTGCTCGCCCTGCTCGCTGCTGAGCGCTTCCTTCGCCTTGTTCACGAGATCGCCGATGCCCATGCACGCCTCCTGCCTACGCTCGCGACGGTCGCGGCGTGAGGACACCGAACCACACGAGCCTCTGCGGCGCCAGTGAGCGGGCCCAGCGCTTGGGCGGCATCACGGCCCGGCGCGGGCCCTCGGTACGCTCGCGGCATGTCGCCGACCTCACCCACACCCCCGGCCACGCCCGCCGCCACGCCGCTGGCCGCTCCCCTGGCCCACGACCCCCGCTGGCCGCGCGCGGGCGCGTGGCCGGCGCTCGACGACGGCGACGACCGGCTCGACGCCGTCGTCCTCGGCATCGGCACGCACGCGACCTCGCTCAGCCCCACCGGCGCGCACGCGACCCCGGCGGCGGTGCGGGAGGCGCTCCGGCGCTACTCGCCGCACGCGGCGGGCACGCAGGTCGACGCGCTGCGGGTGGCCGACGCCGGCGACGCGGTCGACGCCGACCGCGACGAGGACGCCGCGACCGCGCACGTCGCCCGCGCGGCGGGCCGCGCGCGGCTCGTGATCGCGATCGGCGGCGACAACGCGGCCACCGTCCCGGCGGCGCTCGGCAGCTGGGGCGCGTCGATCGGCACCGCCGGCCTCATCACGATCGACGCCCACCACGACCTGCGCGACGGGCGCAGCAACGGCTCCCCCGTGCGCCGCCTGCTCGAGGCGGGGCTCGACGGGCGACGCGTGGTGCAGCTCGGCATCCAGGACTTCGCGAACTCCGCCGAGTACGCGCAGCGCGCGCGGGACGCGGGCATCACGACGATCTCGCGCGACGAGCTCGAGCAGCAGCCGCTCGCAGCGATCGCGGCGCGAGCGGTGTCGATCGCCGCGGCCGCCGGCGGACCAGTGCACCTCGACGTCGACGTCGACGCGTGCGACCGCTCGGTGGCGCCCGGCTGCCCGGCTTCGACCCCCGGCGGGCTGAGCGCCTGGCAGCTGCGCACGCTCGTGCGGGCCATCGTCGGCCACGCGGCGGTGCGCTCGGTGGACCTCGCCGAGGTCGACGCGACCGCCGACGCCGAGGACGGCCGCACGGTGCGGCTCACCGCCCTGTGCGTGCTCGAGTCGCTCGCGGGCCTCGCGGGGCGAGCGGTCACAGCCCCCGCATCGTGAACGCTGCCCGCACGGCCGCGCTCCCGGGCGGCACGGCGAGCGCGCGCACGAGCGCGAGCCTGGCCCCGAGCTCCGCCCGGCCCGCGGGCGCGCCCATCGCCATGTTCCAGGCCGCGCGCCGCATCGCGCGCTCGGCGGCGCGACGGCGCGCGCGCTCGTAGGCGGCGAGCGCCTCCTCGGCACGCGCGGTCCCGGCAGGGTCGAGCGCCGCGTCGAGCGCGAGCCCGTCGAGCCAGCCGAGGCTCATGCCCTGCCCGCCGATCGGGCTCACCTCGTGCGCGGCGTCGCCCACGAGCGCGACCCGTCCGCGCGCGAAGCGCTCCGCGAGGCGCTGGCGCGCGAGGAAGGCGCTCGTCGTGGCGTCGGCAGGCAGCACCGGCGGCTCCGGCAACCGCTGCTCAAGGATGCGCTGCAGCTGCGCCGTCGTCATCCCCGGCTCGGGGGCGTCGAGCCGCGCGACCCAGCGCCGCTGCCCGCCGGGCATCGGGAACGACTCGACGATGCCGCCCTGCTCGAGGTGCAGCATCGCGGTCGCACCCGCGCGAGTGGTGTCGGGCGCGTCGGCCATCGCGTAGCCGCCGACGCCGCGGCGCGGCAGCATCCGGATGCCGAGCAGCTGCCGGGTCGTGCTGCGGATGCCGTCGGCGCCCACCGCCCAGCGCGCACGGACGGCGCCGTCCCCGCGCGTCGCGAGCGCGACCCGCTCGCCGTCGTCGTCGAGCCCGATCAGCTCGACACCCGTGCGCAGCGCCCCTGGCGCGAGCGCGTGGAGCCGCTCGCGGAGCAGCGCCTCGGTGCGGTGCTGGGGGAGCGCGAGGATGGGCTGGCCGCCGAAGCGCACGCGCGCGAGCAGCCTGCCCCGGCTGAGCGCGACGCCCGAGCGGATCTCGGTCGCCTCGGCGCGGACCGCCCCGCCGATGCCCGCGGCGTCGAGCGCGGCGAGCCCGGGCGGGTGGATGCCGATCGCGCGCGACGCGAGCGACGGCTCGGTCCGCCGCTCGAGCACGACGACGTCGGCGCCGCGCTGCGCGAGCAGGCACGCGAGGTGGAGCCCGACCGCGCCGCCGCCCACGATGGCGACGTCGTGGTCGCTCACGGCCGGGGCCGGACGAGCTGGGCCCGCACGAGCTCGAGCCGGAACGGCACGCCGCGGCGCACGCCCCAGCCCGGCGGCACCGCGGCCGCGAGCTCCGCGGGCGTGTGGCTGCGCCGGATCGACGTCAGGCCGTCCGCACGGATGTACGACCCGCGCAGCAGCGTGGGCTCGAACGGCAGCGTGCCGGCCGCGAAGCCCGCATAGGCGAGCGCGGAGCGCGCGATGTCGGCGTGCACCGCGACACCGCCCGGGGCGAGCAGCGCCTCCGAGTCGGCGAGCAGCGCGCCGAGCTCTCGAGACGAGAGGTGGTGCAGCACGTGGTTCGAGACGACGACGTCGAAGCGCTCGCCGTCGGCGACGAGGTCCCCCGTCGCCGCCTGGCGCAGCTCGAGTCCCGGCACCGCGGGCTGCGCCTGGGCGTAGGCGATCGCGCGCGGCTCCGGGTCGATCGCCACCACCTCGAGGGCGTCGCCGTCCCGCGCGGCCCACTGCAGCATCCGGCGCGGCAGGTCGGCGCCGCCGGTGCCGACGTCGAGCAGCCGGACGGCGCGGCCCGCGCGCAGGCGCGGCCGGACCCAGCGGCGGTAGATCGCGCGCCGGCCGGAGACGACGGCGTTCACGAGGTCGAAGCGCGCGTAGGTGCGCGCGAGCATCGCCGGGTCGCAGCCCGGGTCGTCCATGAGCTCGCGCACGTCCTCGTCGCGCGCGCGCAGCCGACCGAGCGGCACGGCGGCGCCGCTCAGCCTCGGACGGTGAGCAGCGCCGACTCGACCGTGAGGCCCGGGCCGAACGCCATCGCGGCGACGCGGTCGCCGTCGGCGGCGCCCGGGTCGCGCAGGATGCGGTCGAGCACGAAGAGCACGGTCGCGCTCGACATGTTGCCGAAGTCGCGCAGCGTCTCGCGCGCCGGCACCAGCTGCGACTCGGACAGCGCGAGCGTCGACTCGACGTGGTCCAGGATGCTGCGCCCGCCGGGGTGGATGGCCCAGTGGTCGATCGCGCCACCCACCGCACCGTCGCGCAGCGCGTCGACGAGCGGCGGCTCCGACTCGAGCAGCGGCTCGATCGCGCCGGTCACGTGCTCGCCGATGAGCGACGGGACCGCGTTCGACAGCACCATCTCGAAGCCGTGGTCGCCGATGCGCCACGCCATCGCGCCCTCGCCCTGCGGCGTCGTGCGCGTCGCGAAGGCGTCGAGGGCGAAGCCGCGCTCGCCCGGCTCGAGCTCGCGCGCGGTCACGATGCCTGCTCCTGCGCCGTCGCCGAAGAGCGACGTCGCCACGATGGTGTCGGGGTCGTTCGACGTGCGCAGGTGCAGCGTGCACAGCTCGACGCTCACGACGAGCACGACCGCCTGGGGGTCGGCCTGGCACAGCTGGGTCGCGAGCCGCAGCGCGGGCATCGAGGCGTAGCAGCCCATGAAGCCGAGGTGGTAGCGCTGCACGCCGGCGCGCAGGCCCAGGTCGCGCGCGATGACGAAGTCGGGCCCGGGTGCGTAGAACCCGGTGCACGAGACCGTGATGACGTGCGTCACGTCGGCGGCCTCGATGCCCGGCACCGCGGCGATCGCCGCGCCGCCCGCCTCGACGTAGAGCCGGGAGGCGTGCTCGGCGTACACGTCGTTGCGCAGCCGCGTGCCGGGGTCGAGCAGCAGGCCGCTCGCGCGGTCGTAGAAGGAGGGGTCCTCGGCGGGCGGGCCCTCGAGCGTCAGCTCCTCGAGCACGGTGTAGCGGCGCTCGATGCCCGAGAGCCCGAACGAGGTCGAGACGATGCGCTGCGCGAGCCGCGACAGCCCCGGCTGCGAGCCGAACACCTCCTGGACGTCGGTCTGCACGAGCTGCGTCGCCGGCACGGCCGTCGACAGTCCTCTGAGGCTCACGGTCATGTCGCGAGCGTAGTGGTGCACCTTTGGAGCGGCCCTGGACGCGGCGAGCGTGCGCCGCTCCCGATCACACCACCCGTTCGCCCGCCCGCCAGAGCGCGTGCACGAGCGGCACGCCCGGCCGATAGGCGAGGTGCGCGATCGACGGTGCGTCGAGCACCTGCAGGTCGGCGCGCGCGCCCGGGCGGATGCGCCCGAGCGGCGCGAGCGCGCGGCCGTCCGGCCCCATGCGCGGCGCGTCGCGGTCGAGCGCGACGGCGCCGCCGAGCGTGGCCGCGCGCACCGCCTCCTCGATCGTGAGCCCCATCTGCAGCACCGCGGTCGCGACGCAGAACGCCATCGAGGTCGTGTAGGAGGTGCCGGGGTTGCAGTTCGTGGCGATCGCGACGACCGCGCCGGCGTCGAGCAGCCTGCGCGCGGGCGCGAGCGGCATGCGGGTCGAGAGGTCGCACGCGGGGAGCACGGTCGCGACCGTGCCGCGGCCGCCGTGCCAGCTCTCGGCGATCAGCAGCACCTCCTCCTCGTCGAGGAACGCGACGTGGTCGACGCTCAGCGCGCCGAGCTCCACCGCGAGCCGCACGCCGGGGCCGGGGCCGAGCTGGTTGCCGTGCACGCGCAGCGCGAGCCCGGCGGCGCGCGCCGCCTCGAGGACGCGCCGCGACTGCCGCTCGTCGAAGGCGCCCCGCTCGCAGAAGACGTCGACCGCGTCGACGTGCTGCGCGACGGCCGCGAGCATGTCGCCGACGACGAGGTCGACGTAGGCCTCGTCGTCCGACGCCTCCGCGGGCACGAGGTGCGCGCCCAGGAACGTGACCGAGTCGGCCCGGCCGGTGGCGATGCGCGCGGACCGCAGCTCGTCGGCGACCGTGAGGCCGTAGCCGGTCTTCGTCTCGAGCGCGGTGGTGCCGCCGCGCAGCGCCTCGTCGACGAGCCGGTCGAGGTTGGCGGCGAGCTCGGCGTCGGTCGCCGCGCGCGTGGCGGCGACCGTGACGCCGATGCCGCCGGCCGCGTACGCCTCCCCCGCCATGCGGGCCTCGAACTCGGCGGTGCGGTCGCCGGCGAACACGAGGTGCGTGTGGCTGTCGACCCAGCCGGGCAGCACCGCTCGCCCGCCGACGTCGACGAGCTCGTCGGCGGCCGGGGTGGCGGATGCCTCGCCGACCCACGCGACGAGGTCGCCGTCGACGACGACGGCCGCGTCGCGCAGCCGGCCGAGCTCGTCGTCGTTCGTCGTCAGCTCGCCGATGCCGGTGAGGAGCGTGCTCGCCACGTCAACGCCGCCTCACGCGCGATCGCGCATCGGCACGCGCACGTCGTGCTCGGCCGCGAACGTCACGGCCTCGTCGTAGCCGGCGTCGACGTGGCGGATGACGCCCATCGCGGGATCGTTCGAGAGCACGCGCGCGAGCTTCTCCGCGGCGAGCTCGGAGCCGTCGGCGACGGTCACCTGCCCGGCGTGGATCGAGCGGCCGATGCCGACGCCGCCGCCGTGGTGGATCGAGACCCAGCTCGCCCCGGATGCCGTGTTGACGAGCGCGTTGAGCAGCGGCCAGTCGGCGATCGCGTCCGAGCCGTCGCGCATCGCCTCGGTCTCTCGGTAGGGGCTCGCGACCGAGCCGGAGTCGAGGTGGTCGCGGCCGATGACGACGGGCGCCGAGAGGGTGCCGTCGGCGACCATCTCGTTGAACCGCAGCCCCGCGCGGTCGCGCTCGCCGGCGCCGAGCCAGCAGATGCGGGCAGGCAGCCCCTGGAACTGCACCCGCTCCTGCGCCATCCGGATCCACTTCGCGAGGTGCGCGTCGTCGGGGAAGAGCTCGAGGATCGCCTCGTCGGTGCGGCGGATGTCCTCGGGGTCGCCCGAGAGCGCGGCCCAGCGGAACGGGCCCTTGCCCTCGCAGAAGAGCGGGCGGATGTACGCCGGCACGAACCCGGGGAACGCGAACGCGTCGTCGTAGCCGCCGAGCCGCGCCTCCGCGCGGATCGAGTTGCCGTAGTCGAACACCTCGGCGCCGGCCGCCTGGAAGCCGACCATCGCCTCGACGTGGCGCGCCATCGAGGCGCGCGCCCGCTCGGTGAAGCCCTCGGGGTCACGCCGCCGCTCGGCGTCCCAGTCCTCGAAGGCGACGCCGCTCGGGAGGTAGGCGAGCGGGTCGTGCGCGCTCGTCTGGTCGGTGACGATGTCGATCGGCGCCCCCATGGCGAGCAGCTGCGGCACGACGTGGGCGGCGTTCCCCAGCAGGCCGATCGAGAGCGGCGTGCCGGCGTCCCGCGCCTCGACGGCGCGCGCGAGCGCATCCTCCACGTCGGTGGCCTCGACGTCGAGGTAGCGGTGCTCGATGCGGCGGGCGATGCGGCTCGGGTCGACGTCGACGCAGATGGCGACGCCGTCGTTCATGGTGACGGCGAGCGGCTGCGCGCCGCCCATGCCGCCGAGCCCGGCGGTGAGCGTGATCGTGCCGGCCAGGCTGTCGCGGCCGAGCGCACGGGCGACGGCGGCGAACGTCTCGAACGTGCCCTGCAGGATGCCCTGGGTGCCGATGTAGATCCAGCTGCCGGCCGTCATCTGCCCGTACATCGTGAGCCCCTCGGCCTCGAGGCGGCGGAACTCGGGCCACGTCGCCCAGTCGCCCACGAGGTTCGAGTTCGCGATGAGCACGCGCGGCGCCCACGCGTGCGTGCGCATCACGCCGACGGGGCGCCCCGACTGCACGAGCAGCGTCTCGTCGTCCTCGAGCGTCGTGAGCTCGCGCACGATCGCGTCGAACGACGCCCAGTCGCGGGCCGCCTTGCCGGTGCCGCCGTAGACGACGAGCTCGTCGGGGTGCTCGGCCACCTCGGGGTCGAGGTTGTTCATGAGCATCCGCAGCGCGGCCTCCTGCTGCCAGCCCTTCGTGTGCAGCTCGCTGCCGCGGTGGGCTCGGACCTCGCGTGCGCCGTCCATCATCGGTCTCCTTCGTCGTTCGTGTCGGTGTCGGTCGCGGCGGTCGTGCGCCCCGCGCGGAAGGCCTCGTCGCCATCGGCGCCCCAGGAGCGCATGCGGTCGGTCAGCCCTGCCGCGAGCAGCACCGCCCCGTTCCAGACGTGCAGCCGCGTGGCCTCGATGTCGCGGGCCAGGAAGCGGTCGGGGCCGATCCCGGGCACGTGCTGCCGCAGCAGTGCGATCGCCCTGCCAGTGCGCTCTCCCGGCGGCTCCGCGCGCAGCTCGATGCCGCGCGCCGCGGTCATCACCTCGATCGCCAGCACGCGCTCGAGCCCGTCGATCGCGCGGCGCAGCTTGCGCGCGGCACCCCAGCCCATCGAGACGTGGTCCTCCTGCATCGCGCTCGACGGGATCGAGTCCACGGACGCCGGGACGGCGAGCCGCTTGAGCTCCGAGACGATGCCCGCCTGGGTGTACTGCGCGATCATGAGCCCCGAGTCGACGCCGGGGTCGTCGGCGAGGAACGGCGGCAGCCCGAAGGAGCGCGACGGGTCGAGGAACCGGTCGCTGCGCCGCTCGCTCATCGACGCGACGTCCGCGATCGAGATGGCGAGGAAGTCGAGCACGGCGGCGATCGGCGCGCCGTGGAAGTTGCCGTTCGAGACGACGCGGCCGTCCGGCATGACGACCGGGTTGTCGATCGCGCTCGCGAGCTCGACCTCGGCGACGCCCTCGGCGTGCGCCGCCGTGTCGCGCGCGGTGCCGTGCACCTGCGGCGCGCACCGCAGCGAGTAAGCGTCCTGGACCCGGGTGTCCTCCGGCCCCTTGTGGCTCGCCACGATCGCGCTGCCGCGCAGCAGCGCCGCGATCTGCGCGGCGCTCGTCGCCTGGCCGGCGTGCGGCCGGAGCGCCATGAGGTCGGCCGCGAACGGGGCGTCGGTGCCGAGCAGGCCCTCGACGCTCATCGCGGCAGCGAGGTCGGCGGTGTCGAGCAGCCGGTCGAGGTCGGCGAGCGCGAGGCACAGCATCGCGAGCATGCCGTCGGTGCCGTTGACGAGCGCGAGGCCCTCCTTCTCGGCGAGCACGACGGGCGCGAGGCCTGCCTCCGCGAGCGCCGTGGCCGCATCCATCGTCACCGCCTCGCTCGTGCCGGGCTCCGCACCCGGCCGATCGACCTGCACGATGCCCTCGCCCATCGCGGTGAGCGCGACGTGCGAGAGCGGCGCGAGGTCGCCGGAGCAGCCGAGCGAGCCGTACTCGCCGACGACGGGCGTGATGCCGGCGTTGAGCATCGCGGCGTAGAGCTCGGCGGTCGCTCGGCGGATGCCCGTGCGGCCGGTCGCGAGGGTCTGCAGCCGCAGCAGCATGAGGCCGCGCACGACCTCGCGCTCGACCGGCTCGCCGCTCGAGGCGGCGTGCGAGCGGATGAGCGACTGCTGCAGGCGCGTGCGGTCGGCCGGCGCGATCGCGGTGTTCGCGAGCGCGCCGAAGCCGGTGGAGATGCCGTAGTGGGGGCGCACGTCGGCGGCGAGGCCGTCGATGACGGCGCGCGCCGCGTCGATGCGCTCGAGCGCCGCGGGGCTGAGCACGACCTCCGCGTCGAAGCGGGCGACCTGCACGACGTCGTGCCTGCTGAGGGGGGCGTCTCCGATGATCACTGGCATGCCTCCATTCCACTGCCGCGCGCTCGCCGCCGCATCGGCTCCGCATCCATTGCCGTCTGAGATCTCAGACTCGGCTACGCTCGCTGTCCACCGGGTGGTCACGACGTGCCGTGCGCGGAGCGCCCGCGCGGCGTGTCGTGACCACCCGCATGGGACGCAAGCGAGGACGGAGGGGCGGATGGCGGTGGCGAGGATGCCGGCGGCGCGGAGCGCGCTGCGCGTGCTGTCGCTGCTCGCCGAGCAGGCGGGGCCCGTGCGCGCGGCGACGATCGCGCGCGAGCTCGGGCTCCCGCGCTCGAGCGCCTACCAGCTGCTGCAGGTGATGCGCGACGAGGGCTTCCTCGTGCACTACCCGGAGCTCGGTGCGTGGGGCCCGAGCGCGCGCGTGCAGCAGATCGGCTCGAGGGTCGCGGCCGCCACGCGGCTCGAGCGGCTCGCGCAGCCCATCCTCGACCGGCTCGTCGCCGCAGCGACGGTGCCGGCGACGAGTCACCTCGCGGTGCTCGCCGGCAGCGACGTCGCCTACGCGGGCCGCGGCGAGGGCAGGCGCTCCCCCGCGACCGTCTCGCGCGTCGGCGTGCGGCTGCCGGCGGTGCGGACGGCGACCGGCCGCGCGATGCTCGCGGCGCTCGGCGACGACCAGGTGCGCGCGCTGCTGCCGCACGACCGCGACCTGGCCGGCGAGCGGCCGGCGACGCGCGCAGCGCTGACGACGATGCTCGCCGCGGTGCGGCGGCGCGGGTGGGCGACCGAGGAGGGCGAGGTCGACCCCGCCTACGGCTCGGTGGCCGCCGCGGCCTTCGACGCGGCGGGCGTGCCGGCGACGTCGGTCGGCCTCACCTTCCGGCTGCTGGACGCGGGGCCCGTCGACGGCCCCGCGTGGGCGGCGCTCGGCGAGCGGTGCGCCGGCGCGGCGGCGGAGCTCGGGCGCCGCCTCGGCGCGGCGCGGGCGGGGCTCGAGGCGGCGCAGCCCGAGCAGACCGGGCCGGAGGTCGGGTAGCCGCGGCGCGACGGGTGCCCGGCGCAGCCTGAGCCACGCCGGGCGACCGGGTCAGCGGGGCACGCCGCCGTCGTAGGGGTCGTCGAGCCCGCTGGGGTCGTCGCCGCCCGACGGCGGCCGCAGCACGCCAGGGCCCTGCGGGGCGTCGGGACCGGTGGGCGCACCGGGCGTCGCGGGGGCACCCGGTGCACCCGGGGCATCCGGCAGCACCGGGACCTCCGGCGCCTCCGGGCTGCTCGGGTCGGGAGCGCCGGGCACGTCCGGCGCGCCGGGGCCCGGCTCGAGCGGCTCGTCCGGCACGTCGGGCGCGCCGGCGCGCTCTGCCTCGAGCTCGGCGATGCGGGCCTTGTGCTCGTCGATCGCGTCGAGCCCCTCCTGCACCGACAGCGTGTAGCGCTCGCCCGTCGCCTCCGCGGTGAAGTCGGCCTGGCCGTCGTACTGCACGTTCGGGTCCGGCGCGGGCGGCTCTCCCCCGGTGGGCACCGGCGGCTGCTCGCCGTCCGGCCCCGGCTCGTCCGCGCCGTCGAGCGGCCCGGCCGCGTCACCACCGGGCAGGGGGGCGTCGCCGTGCTCGCCGTGCCCGACGCCCGTCGTCGCGCGGTCGGACGCAGTCGCGCCGCCGCTCGCCGTGCGCAGGGGCTTCTCGTCGTCGAGCGGCTGGTCGCCGCCATCGCGGATCGGGCTGTCTGCCATGGTCGCACCTCTCGTCAGCTGGCCGACGCGGCTGCGCCGACTGTCCCCCAGCCAACCGGATGCGCGCTGGACGCGCCATGAACGTCCGCGGTCGGGCCGCCGATCAGCGCGAGGCGAGCCACCAGATGCCGACGACCGCCTGCGCGACGGCGATGACGAGGGCCGTCGCGATGAGCGTCAGGTGCACCGTGAGGAAGCGCGTGGGCTTCCCCGCCGCGTCGCGCGAGCGCGGGTCGGCCGCGATGCGGCGCAGGAACGCCGGCCAGACGACCGCGCTGAAGGCGGCACCGATGAGCAGCAGCACGGCGCCGGCGACGCCGACGGGGTCACCCACGGGCGAGCACCTCGGCAAGCGTCGGCGCGGCGAGGTCCTTCTCGCTGATGCGCGAGCGATCGCCGGTGTCGACGGGCAGCGGCCAGTCGATGCCGAGCGCAGGGTCGAGCGGCGTGATGGCGACGCCGGTCATGCCGGGCACCCACTCCGCGGTGAAGCAGTAGACGTACTGCGTCGGGCTGTCGCCCGTCGACTGGAAGCCGTTGCAGACGCCCTCCGGCACGATGATCTGCACGCCGGGCTCGAGCGCGGTCTGGAAGACGGCGCCGCGCGTCGGCGACTCGGGACGCGCGTCCACCCATGCGCCCCACGCGGTGCCGTGCGCGATCGCGATGAGCTTCACCATCGCCTCGCCGTGCATGCCGCGGATCGCGCCGGGGTTCGTCTCCGTGACGTTCACCTGCCGGAAAGCGGGCAGCGGGATGCCGGCCGCCTCGAACGCGGAAGCGCGGAAGAACTCCCGCACCGTGCCGCGGTCCTCGATCACCTGCTTCATGCGGATGAGGGCGAGGCCCTCGATGGTCGTCTCCTGCGTCTCGAACTCGATGATCTCCACCACGCGTCCAGGCTATGGCAGTCGCACGACCCGCCCGTCCGGCCGGAGTCCCACAGGGCGGCTCGTCATCGCGCGGGGTCGTCCGGCCTGCTCCAGGCGATCCGGATGAGCCGCCGCAGCACGGCCTCGTCGATCTGCTCGAGGCGCTTGACGTAGACGCAGCCTGCGCCCTCCGTGTACGCGCCGAGCTCCGGCAGCAGCGCGGCGCCGTCCGGCAGATCCTTGAGCCCGTACAGCGAGATGGCGGCCTTGCGCGGCGAGAACGCCACCTTCGGCCAGTCGCCCTCGGTCGTCGACGTCCGGGACGGCGAGACGTAGTGGTACGAGCCGTACCCGATCATGGTCGGCCCCCACATGACGGGCTCCGCGCCCGTCTCCTCCTGCATGATCGCCGCGAGGCGGTGGCCCTCGTCGACGCGTCGCGGGGGCTGCGCCGCGTCGAGGAACTCGTGCACGCTGACGTCGGTCGGCCTCGTCCGCTGCTCTGCCACACGGCCAGGGTAACCGCAACTGGCGACTGCCTACAGTCTCCGATCGTCGCAGCGGTTGCCCCTCTCCTCGAGCGCGTGTCAGCGAGGACGTGTCATGACGGCTTGCGAGCCTTGCGGCTCCGAACGGAAGGCACGTTCAGCTCTGGCACGGCTCGAAGCATGTACCGATCGAAGTCCGGCACTGTGAACGCCGCGTAGCCGTGTGCAGGCGTGTAGAGAAGGCCCATGTCGATCAGCTCCGCCCGCGTCGGCCCGAGCTGGGTCGATTCTCTGCCCATCACCCGTGCGACGTCGGCAGCCTTCTGCGGTTGCGGCCCGAGCTCGGCCATCGCCCGCATGTACGCGGTCTGCACTGGGGTCGACCGGTCCAAACGCACTCGGAAGAAGGAGCCGTCGAGCTTCGCCTCGTACGCCTCACGCGCGTCCTCTACATCGGCAAGCGTGATGGTCGGTCCTGGAGCGATCTCCCACACCTGGTAGCCCAGCTCCTGAATGAAGTAGGGGTAGCCCTGCGTGATCTCGACCGCTCGAGAGAGCGCATCCGCGTCGAAGGTCACGCCCTCGACAGTGGCCGGCTCCTGGAACGCGCGACGCGCGTCGTCCTCCGACAGAGCATCGATCTTCGGGAACTTGAACAGGCGCTCTGCGTAGGACTTTGCGTCACCGGCCAGCTCTGCGATCTGGGGCAGGCCAGCACCGACCACGGTGATCGGCAGCTTGCGCTGCACGCTCTTGTGCACCGCTTGGATGAGCGCTTCAAGCTGTACCGGCTTCAGGAACTGAACTTCGTCGATCAGCATCGCGATGCCGCGCTTCTGCTCCTCCGCCGCCTCACCCAGTGCAACGAATACATCCGCGAGATCGAGCCCGAGCTCACCGTGGTCTGCATGTCCTTGTGCAGGCGGCACGTCCCAGTTGAGGGTCCAGCTGCCGTCTGGTGCAGCGGTCACCGCGAACGCGCTGAGGACGGCTCCTGCGTGGCGGCCACGCTCGGACCATCGCGCGCGCGGCGAGAGTCGTAGCAGCGCAGCTCGAAGCTGGGTTGCCATGACCTGCCGGAAGCGATCTTCGTCGTGCTTGCTCGCCTCGAACTCGATCACTTCCCAGCGCGCGCCCAACGCGATCTCGCGAAACCGCCCGAGCAGCACAGTCTTGCCGACTCCGCGCAACCCCGTGATGATCATGGACTGCTCACTCCGCCCTTGAGCCAGGCGGTGCAGCAGCGCTTCGAAGGATTTCGTCTGGTCGTCGCGCCCGACGATAACCTCGGGCGCCGCGCCCGCGTTCGGGGTGTAGGGGTTCCGCAAGGAGTCCACGCGGACGGTTTAGACGCTTTAGTCCAGTTTAGCCGTAACGGATAAAGCTCCGAGGGAGACCTCAACCACGCGCTCCCCGCGGCGAGCGGCCTGCGCGAGCCGCCCGCGCACGGCGTCGGCGAGCGGCCCCGGCCACCACCGCTCCCCGCCCGCGATCCGCTCGGCGAGCGCGGCGAGCTCCAGCGCCGCGGTGGCATCGCCGCGCGCGAGCGGCGCGTCGAGCGCCGCCGCGAGCTCGGGATGCGTCAGCTCCACCCGCCGCCAGGGGTCGTGCGGGTCGGCGGGCCCGCGCGGCTGCTCGAGCAGCTGCGCGAGCGCGAGCAGCGATCCGGCGGCATCGACGAGGTGGCGCCGCGCGGCGAGGCGCTCGCCGCGCGCGGCGCGGCCTCCGCCGACGAGCAGCGCGCGGTGCAGCGCCGTCGCGAGCGTCGCGGGATCGCGCCGCGCGGGCTCGAGGGTCGGGCGGATGCGCGCCGGCAGGTACCCGACGCGGTCGACGACGACCCGGTGGGCACCGCTGCGGCTCGCGGCGAGCTCGGCGGGCGTGAACACCGCGTACTCGAGCAGGTGCCCGTCGTCGTAGACGACCCACGCGCCGTGCTCGGTGTCGCGCTCGTGCAGCGCGATCGGCGAGCGGCGGCTCGGGAGCCACGCCGCGGTCCCGCGCAGGCGCTCCACCGCGCTCGGCTCGGCGATGACGAAGAAGTCGTGGTCGCTCCACGCGTCCGGCTCGTGTCCCGCGGC
>Ga0213837_1000448_pt1 | contig 43750 bp, 36 predicted proteins | sample SWPATP12_FD_160572 | JGI IMG/M metagenome (GOLD analysis project Ga0213837, IMG submission 160572) | Coastal seawater microbial communities from Marineland, Florida, United States - SWPA TP1 #2 | ecosystem: Environmental > Aquatic > Marine > Coastal | place: USA: Florida | collected 2016-08-06
GCATGCGAGACGACGCCGACGATCAGGTCTTCGTCGAGATGCCAGATCAGGTCGCGTTCGAGCGCGACTTCCAGCGCGATGCCTTTCGCGTCGAGCAGCACGCGGCCCAGCGAAACCACCTGGTCGGACAGCTGGCCGGCCTCGATCGGTTGCACGTCGAACGGATACTCCGGCGTGCCGACCCGTTTATACAGGGCCAGCAACTGCATCAGGTTGTCGTTCAGGCGGCGCGTCTGGTACAGCATCTGCGCCATCTGCGGATAGGCCGCCTCGGTGCCGGGCGCGGCATCGACCAGCAGGCGCTCCAGGGTGCCGGAAAGCACGCTGATCGAATTCTTCATGTCATGGGCGGTCGAGGCCAGGAACAGGAGCAAGTCCTGGGAGGGTGCGGTGTCGTCCACGGGAGTCATCCATGCGCGCGCCGTTGGATGGCGCAAAAGTTGCCGTTAGTTAATTATACGCTGGCTGGACGTCACAATTTGGCGTGCGCGGGCGCGAACGCGTTTAATCGGGGGCAAGTGTTGTTTGAACACGACCGGTGCGGCGCGCGCGCAACACGAAGCGCGCCGGATCGAGGGCGTCGACCAGGCTCGTCTCCAGCGGCAGCGGCGCGTTTTCCAGGCGCGACACCAGCAGTTCGGCGCACAGCGGTGCCCAGATCAGGCCGCGCGAGGCATAACCGAGCAGGCTGTACAGGCCCGGATGGCGCGCCACGTCGCGCAGGCGCTCGGTAGCGCCGGCGCCCTCGAAATCGGGCAGCGCGCCGACCAGCGGCAGCCGGTCGGGGGCGACGCAGCGGAAACCGACGCGCCCGGCCAGCGGCGCATCCGCGCCCGCGCCTGGCTGCGCGATCAGCGCGCGCAGGCGCGCCAGGTTTTCGTCCTGGCTGGCCGCGCGCAGGCGCGGGTCGGGGTCCAGGTCATAGGTCGCGCCGGCGCAGGCGATGCCGCCCGCCGCCGGGGTCAGGTAGGCTTCGCGGCACAGCACGAACGGCAGCCGCGGCAGCGTGGCCGCGTCCAGGTGCGTGACCTGCCCGCGCAGCGCGGCCAGCGGCAAGCGCGCCGCCTGCGCGATGTCGGGCGTGTCGGCGCCGCTGGCCAGCACCACGGTGGCCGCGCGCGCGATCGGCGCGCCATCGGCGCCGCGTACTTCCCATTCCTCTCCGACGCGCGCCAGGTGCACGCTGCCGCTGCCGAAGCGCCGCGTCAGGCGCGTGCGGCAGGCGTCCAGCATCGCTTCGCAGACGCTGCCCGGGCGCGCCCAGCCACCCGACCGAAACAGCCAGGCCCCATCCGGTGCCGGCAAGCCGAGCAGGCCGGCCGCCGCGGGCGCTTCCAGCCATTCGGCGAACGCGCGCGGATACTGGCCGCTGGCCGCGATGGCGCGCGAGGCTTGCGCGTGCGCCGCGTCGCGCGCCAGCTGCATCACGCCGCATTGGGCGCCTTCGATGGCGCGGCCGATGCCGCCCAGGCGCTCCCAGTAGCGCAGCGCGTACAGGTAGGCCGCGCGCGTCAGGCGGGTCGGGATGTTGTCGTCTTTCGAGAGCAAGGGCATGAAGATGCCGGCCAGGTTGCCGGAAGCCTCGCGCGCCGGCCCCGCATGGCGCTCGACCAGGGTCACCTCCCAGCCGCGCGCGCACAGGCGTTCGGCCGCCGCGCAGCCGGCCAGGCCGGCGCCGATCACGACTGCCTGGCGCGCGGGGACCGGCGCCAGCGGCGGGCGCGGCTTGCGGCTGGCGAAGCGCGCCCCGCCCTTGTCGAAGACGAAGCCCTGCGCCATCAGCGCCGCCACCTGCTCCTGTTCGAGCCAGTCGAATGCGAGCCGGGCGTCGGCCGCCGCCAGGCGCGCCAGGCCGCGCGCAAAACCGGTGTTCGGTCCGCGCAGGCCCTGCAATTGAACGAAATCGATGCGCGCGGCCAGCTGGGCCAGCGCCGCGTCGAGGGGCGCGTTGAGCAGGTCGAGCGTGACCTCCGGTTCCGGCTGCGGGATGCGGTGAAAGCCCGGCAGCAAGCCTTCGCCGAGCGCCACGATGTGCAGGCGCGCGGGACGCTCGGGATCGTTGCGCCAGGCCGCGATCAGCGCCGCCGCGCGCGCGCCGCTGCCGTAGGCGGTGTCGAACACCGTATAACGTTCGCGGCCCTGCCAGAAGCGCGACGGATTCACCGCGTGCCCGCGTACCGGAAGCAGCGCGGGTGGTGGTCGTCGACCATGCCGATGCCCTGCATGTAGGCGTAGACGATGGTCGAGCCGACGAATTTGAAGCCGCGTTTGGCCAGGTCTTTCGAGAGCCGGTCGGACAATGCCGTCTTAGTTGGCCGGGTGCCGTCCGACCAATCACCCACCAAGGGCTTGCCGTCGACATAGGCCCACAGGAAGCTGTCGAGGCTCAGGCCTTCGGCGCGCAATGCGAGATAGGCGCGCGCGTTGGAAATCGCGGCGGCCACTTTCAGGCGGTTGCGCACGATGCCGGGATTGGCCAGCAGTTCGGCCACTTTGGCGTCGTCGTAGCGCGCGATTTTTTCCGCGTCCCAGTCGTCGAAGGCGGCGCGGTAGGTATCGCGCTTGTTGAGGATGGTTTCCCAGGACAGGCCGGCCTGCGCGCCCTCGAGATTGAGCATCTCGAACAGGCGCCGCTCGTCATGGCAGGGCACGCCCCATTCGTGGTCGTGGTAGTCGAGGTAACGGGGATTGGCCGGATTGGCCCAGCTGCAGCGGTGGGTGGTCATGACGCGAGTATACGTCAGCACGCGGCCGGACGCAGGCTAAGCCGGTCGATGATCGGCCCCTCAGGCCCAAACAAAAACGCGCGCCGGGATCGCTCCCGGCGCGCGCTTTGCGCTGTCGCAGGCGCTGTCTGTCAACGCGCGCGACCCGCTTACTGTCGATTACTTGCCCGAGGTCGTGCCCGGCTTTGCCGCCGGCATTTGCTCGGCCGCCTTCAGGTGTTGTTCCACCGTCGGCTTCATCTTCGTTGCCAGGCCCTTGACGTCGGCATCCTTGGCATTCTTTTCGTTCTTGTTCAGCATGGCGAGCGCTTCCTTATGGCCGCCGGTGCCGCCCATCTTCATGTACTCGCGGTCGAACTTGTCGCCGTCGAGCTTGGCCAGCTTGGCCGCCATCGCCTTGTGCTTGGCATCGAGTTCGGTCGGCAGGGTGATGCCCTTGGCTTGCGCCACGGCTTGCACTTCGGTCAGGCCCTTGCCGTGATCGTCGATCATTTGCTGGGCGAAGGTTTTGACTTCCGGATTCTGGCTCTTGCTCTGGGCCATTTTGCCCATTTCGACTTCGGCCATGTTCACCATCGCCATGTCCATGATGGCCTTGTTGTCGGCCTTGCTCATCTTCATCATGGTGCCTGGGGCGGCGGCGGTCGCGCCCGCCATGCCCGACATGCCGGTGGCGCCGGTGCCGGTGCTGCCGCTCATGCCGTGGGCCGCGTGGGCGGCCGGCATGGCGGTATTGGTCTTGCCGACCTGGGTCGACGGATTCGCGTCGGTCATTTTTTGCGTGCTCGGGTTCTGCGCGGTCACTTGTGCCTGGACGCCGAAGGTAGCGAACATGGCGGCTGCGGCCGACACGGCGAGCAGGCCTTTCAAGGTTTTATTGTTGTGCATGGTGGTCTCCTGGGGTGGGTTGAGTGTCCATGTGCGCAACAAATTGGCTGCGCTGTCATGAACCAACAGTCAGTGTACCGTCGCGTTCCGTAAGCGAGCGCGCGCTAGATTTTTGGCAACATTTTCCCGAAAAAAAAGCCGGCGCGCAGGCCGGCTTGTTAGCACATGTGGCAACTCTCAGCGGAAACTGAGCGTCGCCGTCAAGTCGCCCGGCCCGCGCGCGCCGCGCGCGGCGAAGGCGGCGTCGCGCGTCGCCAGGCCCTCGAGGCGCGGCAAATCGTGCAGGCGCGTGATGAAGCGCAGGATCGAGGTCGTGTCGTAGAAATTATGGTCGACCGCGCCCTTCTTCGCATGCGGCGAGACGACGATCGCCGGAATGCGCGAACCCGGCCCCCAGCGGTCGCCCGCGGGCGGCGCCACGTGGTCCCACCAGCCGCCGTTCTCGTCGAAGGTGATGACGACGACCATGTCTTTCCACTGCGGCGATTTTTTCAGGTGCTCGATGACGTTGGCGACATGGGCATCGCCGGACTCGATGTCGGAATAACCCGCATGCAGGTTCAAATTACCCTGCGGCTTATAAAAAGCGACGGCCGGCAGCTTGCCGGCGACGACGTCGGCGATGAACCGGTTCGAGATCGGGCTGTCGCCCAGGCCGCCGTCGCGCAGGTGCTCGCCGCGGGCCTGGGTGCCGGGCGCGAACTGGCGGAAATAATTAAACGGCTGGTGGTGGTGCTGGAAGTTCGGGCGCTGGCCGGCGCCGCGTCCATCGATCGCCGCTTGCCAGGCGCCGCCATACCAGGCCCAGCTCACGTTCGCGCGCGACAGCAGGTCGCCGATCGTGTCGTAGCTTTGCGGCGGCAGCACCGAGCCGTCCATCGGATCGGCCAGGTTCGCGTCGCCACCCGGCGCCGGGCGCACCCAGCTCGGCTGGAATGGCGGCGCCATCGTGTTGACGGCATAGCCGTCCGGCGTAATCGCGCCGTTGTTGACGAATTTCGGCTTGCCATCGAGGGCGGACTTTGGCGAGTCCGGCGCCAGCGCCAGGCGCTGGCCGAGCGGGCCGTCCGCGAGCACGGCGATCTTCTTCTTTGCCGTGGTCTCGGCGGCGTTGAAGAATTCGGGCGTGCGGCCGCTGATCAGGAACTGGTGGTTCAGGTAAGAGCCGCCGAAGGCGCCCATGAAGAAGTTGTCGCACAGCGTGTACTCGCGCGCGATCTGCCACAGGCCGAGGTGCTTGTCGGTCTCGCCATAATGGCCCATCACCAGCGCGCCGGAATCGCCCCAGGCGACGAAGCCGTCGTTCTTGCCGCCGTTGATCTGCATCTGGTTGTGATAAAAATTGTGGACCAGGTCGCGCGTGACGAGCGCTTCGGGCAAGGATTTGCCTTCCAGGTCCTTGAGTGCGAACGGGCCGTTCGGCAGGTTCACGATCTTGTCTTCGCCGATCAGGTAATCCTTGCCGCCCACATCCTGGCGTCCCGGCACCATGCCGCCCCAGATCTTCGGCAGCACCGGCAGCACGGAGCCATCGCGGTCGCGTTGCGGCGCGCTGGCCGGAAGCGGCGCCGCCAGGCCCGGGAACTTGGCGAACAGGTTGTTGAAACTGCGGTTCTCGAGATAGATCACGACCACGTTTTTCACGTGCGCCTTGAGCTTGGCGTCGAGCGAGGACGCCGGCCGGGCCGCGTGCCGCGGTGCCGACTCGGCGGCCGGCGCCAGGCCGGCGCCCAGGCCGACGGCGGCGGCGGCCTGGAAGATGCGGCGCCGGGCCGGGCTGGCGGGCGCGTGTTGCGGGGCGTCGGGGAGGTCGCGGTCGGGCATGGCGTGTCGTGGCTGAGAAGGGAAAGGCGGATTATCGCCTTTTTCTTGCCTGCTGAAAATATTGACAGCGGCCAGCAGGCGCTGACGTGCGCTTGTGGCGCCCGGATCGGCGTAGATTCAGGCCTACGGGTGGGGCAACCGGAGAAGCAGGAGGCAAGCATGTTGAACGAGCCGAATCCGGGCACCGCATTTCGCGGTTTGCCCTTGAGCGTGCAGCAGGAACGCGAAATCACCCATTTCATCGAGGCGCACCAGCGCGCCGGAACGCCATGGGACACCCCGGAGCTGGCCGCGCTGATCCGCGACATGCTCAACCCGCCCGAACTGGGCGACGAAGACGGCCTCGAACTTGCCGACAGCACCGCGGCGGAACGCTTCACCGCCTCGCACGAGGAAGCAATCGACGACGAGCGCGAGCACGACGTCGGTGGCGCGCCCTGACTCAGGCCTCGCTTGCCAGCCTGTCGCGCAGCGCCGCCAGCGTCAAAGGCCGCGCAAAGTGATAGCCCTGCGCCTCGTCGCAGGCGGCCGAGCGCAGGAAATCGACCACGTCCTGGGTCTCCACTCCTTCGGCCACCACCGCCAGGTGCAGGGCGTGGGCCATGTCGACGAAGGCCTTGATGAAATCGAAGGCGCTGATGCGCTCGTCGTCGCCGACCATGAAGGAGCGGTCGAGTTTGAGCACGTCGATCGGGAAGCGGCGCAGGTAGGTCAGGCCGGAATAGCCGGTGCCGAAATCGTCCACCGCCAGCTTCACGCCCAGCGCATGCAGTTCGTGCAGCATCAGGGCGGTGCGTTCGATGTCGGCGATCAGCGCGCTTTCGGTCAGTTCCAGCTCCAGGCAATGGGGCGGGATGCCTGATTCGGCCAGGGTCTGGCGCACCTCGTCGACAAAACTCTGGTGCGCCAGCTGGCGCGCCGAGACGTTGACCGAGACGCAGATCTCGCGCTTGAATTGGGTCATCAGGCGCCGCGTCTGGATGCAGGCTTCGTGCAGCACCCAGCGTCCGATCGGCGCGATCAGGCCCGTCTCTTCGGCGATCGGAATGAACTGCGCCGGCGAGACCAGCCCGCGCTCCGGGTGGTTCCAGCGGATCAGCGCCTCCATGCCGACCATGGCCATGCTGCGCAAGTCGATGCGCGGCTGGTAATGCAGTTCGAACTCGCCGCGCGCCAGGGCCGGACGCAGCGAGGTCTCGAGCGCCATCCGTTCGCGCGTGGCGACGGCCATCTCCGGCTCGAACAGGCGGTAGCGGTTGCGCCCGGCCGCCTTGGCGCGGTACATCGCCGTGTCGGCGGCCTGGAACAGCTGCTCCTTGCTTTCGCCGTCATGGGGGAACAGGCTGATGCCGATCGAGGCGCCGATGATCACGTCCTGCCCCGCGATCGTGATTGGCGCCGTCAGCACGTCGAGCAGTTTGGCGGCGATCCGTTCGGCCGCCACGCGCCCGCTGGCGCAGTGCGCCGCGATCACGAACTCGTCGCCGCCGAGGCGGGCGATGACGTCGGTCGGGCGGATCACGCGGCGCAGGCGCGCCGCCACTTCGCACAGCAGGATGTCGCCGAACTCGTGGCCGAAGGAGTCGTTGACTTCCTTGAAGCGGTCGAGATCGAGGAACAGCGTCGCCACCGGCGTGCCCGGGGCGGCGGTGTCGAGCATGCGCTGCACCCGTTCGCCCAGCAGCGCGCGGTTCGGCAAGCCGGTCAGGCTGTCGTGGGTGGCCAGTTCGCGCAGCCGGGTCTGGGCTTCCTCGCGCTCGGTGACGTCGCGGATGATGGCCTGGAAGAATTCCTTGCCGCCGTCCTCGAAGCGCGAGATGTGCACGTCGGCCGGAAACACGCTGCCATCCTTGCGCCGTTTGTTAATCCGCAGCAGCTGGGTCTGGCCGCCCGCCAGCGCCAGGTCGAGGTCGGCGGAATACTCGTGGCTGCCGCTGTCGATGTCGGCCGCGCACAATTGCTGGAATTCTTCTTCGGTGTAGCCGAAGTTGCTGCAGGCGCGGCCATTCGCGGCCACGATGCGCAGTTCGCGGTCGGCGATCACGATGCTGTCGGCCGCCTGCTGGAACAGGTTGCGAAAGCGCTGCTCGCTTTTCTTGAGCGCCTCTTCGGCCTGGTGCTTGAAACTGATGTCGTGGAAATACACCGCCAAGCCTTCCTCGCTTGGATAGGCGCGCACCTCGACCCAGGTGGAGGACGGTTCCCAGAAGGTCTCGAAGGCGCAAGCCTCGCCCGTTTCCATGGCCCGGCGATAAAAGCCGAGCGAGGGCGAATCGTACAGGTCGGGCGCCACTTCGAGCAGGTTGCGCCCGATCGCGAGGGCGGCGTCGACGTTGACGAAATTGCCGGCCTTGCGGTTGGCATAGGTGACGCGCCAGTCGCGGTCGACGGCGAAGAAGGCGTCGCCGATACTCTCGACCATCACGTGCAGCTGCTGCTGCGACTTGGCCAGCGCCGCGCGCGCGGCGTGTGCTTCGGTCACGTCGCGCGCCGTGGCATAGGTGACCTGGGTCAGCGCGCACCAGCGTACCGAGATCGATACCATCACCGCGCGCCCGTCCTTGCGCAGCCAGCGATGCTGCAGGTCGCGCTGGACCGAGACGCCGGAACGCAGCTCGGCGCGCAGCGCCTGGAAGCGTGCGAGTTCGTCCTGCTCCAGCAGGTCGCAATATCGGCGCCCCACCAGTTCCTCGGGGTGGTAGCCCAGGATGTCGATGGTCGCCGCGTTCAGGCGCAGGAAGCGGCCGTCGGCATCGATCAGGGCGATCAGGTCCAGGGAGTTTTCGATCAGGGCGGTGTTTTCCTCGGCCAGCCGCGCCAGGTCCGCCGTTGTTGTCATGTCGTTCAAATCAGTTCCCGTGTGCTGCCATGTTTGCCAACCACCCACGCCGACCGCGGTGCGCCGCTCAGGTTAGCGCAGGTCGCCATGCAAACTAAATGGCAAACTGGTAATCGAGAGAAATATATCTTTCACTGTAGAAATTACGCGACGCTTTTACGAGCGCTCGGCAGCCAAGTGTGTTGGCAGGTGGCCGGGTGGCGGCGTAGACTGCCCATTCAGATGGACCGCCCAGAGAGACCTCACGTGCAAGCCGACCAAGCCGATAGACGCAGCGTTGAACGACCCAGGATCGCGCTATCCGCCATTACGCGCGAAAGCGTGCGCGCGCTGGTCGAAACCGAATCCGAACACCTGCGCAAGGCGGTGACGAATGGGCGCAACCGTTACCAGGTAAGGCTCGACCAGCACGACCAGATCGTGGCCTACATGGCAACGCTCAACCCGCTCGACCTGGAACGCTTTTCTACCTTCTACGAACAGGAAGCGGCCGCCGCGCGCGCCGACGCCGCCACGCGCGACGAATGGCGTCCGGTCTCCGGTCCGCTCGCCGTGCATGCCGGGCAATCGGGCGAGATCATGCGCATCGGTCCCTGGGCCGTGGCGGCCGCCGGCGCGGTCGCGGCGATGGCGGCCTTCATCCTGCGCCGCTAGTGCCCCGCTGCACGCTTGCGGCGTGCACTCCTCCTGCGATCGACGGCAATGTGCGCCCAGCGCGCCCCGAATAAGTTGCGCACGGGAAATCTAATGCGAGCTGGGCCGACGCCGTGTAGACTGGCTTACCTGTCGTTTCCTTCAACATACCGGGTCTGTTTCCCCGCTGAGCTATCGGGTTTGCCATGTCTGCCGGTCATTACGAACCAACCCTCGTCGTGGTGTCGATCCTGGTCGCGATCTACGCCTCGTATACGGCGCTGAGCCTGGCGGAGCGGGTGCGCCATTCGCATGGCCGCGCCACCTGGTGGTGGATGGCCGGCGGTGCCTTCGCCATGGGCAGCGGCATCTGGGCCATGCACTTCATCGGCATGCAGGCTTTCCGCCTGCCCTTCCCGGTCGGCTACGACAGCGCCATCACCTTCGTTTCCTGGCTGCTGCCGGTGGGCGCGTCGCTGCTGGCGCTGTCGCAGATCAGCCGTCCGGCGCCGCGCGCCAGCCATTTCGCGCTGAGCGCGGTGCTGATGGGACTTGGCATCAACGCCATGCATTACAGCGGCATGGCGGCCATGCGCATGCGTCCCGGCATCGAGTACGACCCGCTGCTGTTTGCCATCTCGGTCCTGATTGCGATCGGCGCCTCGGCCGGCGCCCTGTGGCTGGCCTTCCAGCTGCGGCGCCGCATGCAGTACGGCAAGCCGACCCGGTTCGCGGCCGCCGTCCTGATGGGCGGCGCCATCGCCGGCATGCACTACACCGGCATGGAAGCGGCGCATTTTTCGCCGGGTGCGATCTGCCTGGAAGCGAATGTCGGCATCAGCCAGGATTTGTTGGCGGCGATGGTGACGGTGACGGCCCTGCTGCTGCTGACCATCGCGACCCTGGTCGCCGTCTACGACTCGCGCCTGGAAGACCGCTCGCGCATCCTGGCGGCCTCGCTCGCCACCTCGGCCGAACGCCAGACCCTGTACCTGCACGAACAGAAGGCGCGCGTCGAGGCCGAGCGCCTGTCGGACATGAAGGACGAATTCCTTTCCACCCTGTCGCACGAACTGCGCACGCCGCTCAACGCCATGCTCGGCTGGGCGCAGTTGCTGATGGATGGCGGCAAGGATGAAAAGATGCTGCGCCGCGGCCTGCAAACGATCGAGCGCAATGCGCGCGCGCAGTCGCAACTGATCGAGGACATGCTCGACATGAGCCGCCTGATCGCCGGCAAGATCCGCATCGAAGTCGACCGCACCTGGCCCTCGGACTTCATCGCCGCCGCCGTCGAGACGGTGCGCCCTTCCGCCCTGGCCAAGGGCGTGCGCCTCGACGTGCTGATCGACAGCCACGCCGGCCCGCTGGCGGCCGATGCCGGCCGCCTGCAGCAGGTGATGACGAACCTGCTGTCGAATGCCATCAAGTTCACCCCCAGTGGCGGCAACGTGCGCGTCAGCGCCAAGCGTGTGCAGGATACGGTGCAAATCGAAGTGAGCGACAGCGGCATCGGCATCACCCCCGAATTCCTGCCCTTCGTCTTCGACCGCTTCCGCCAGGCCGACGCTTCCTCGACCCGCCGCCACGGCGGGCTGGGGCTGGGCCTGTCGATCGCCCAGCAACTGGTCGACCTGCAGGGCGGCCAGTTGACGGCGGCCAGCGCCGGCGCCGGCGAAGGCGCGACGTTTACGCTGAGCATGCCGCTGCCGGGTGTCGACACCGCCACCCCCGACTGCCTGATCAAGCCGCACGACCTCGACGCCGTGCGCGCCGGCAGCGGCGCGCTGGCCGGCCTGACGATCCTGGTGGTGGACGACGAACGCGATTCGCTCGACATCGTGCAATACGTGCTGGCCGACATGGCCGCCACCATCGTCACCGCCTCGACCGCCTACGAGGCCCTGCACATGATCGACCGCCTGCGCCCCGACCTGATGATCAGCGACATCGGCATGCCCGGCATGGACGGCATGGAACTGATCCGCCGCGTGCGCGGCTCGGCCGACCCGCAGGTGGCCGCCGTGCGCGCCCTGGCGCTGACCGCCTTCTCGCGCCGCGAAGACCGCCTGCGTTCGCTGGAAGCGGGTTTCGACGAATACATGTCGAAACCGGTGGCGCCGGCCGAACTGGTACGTGCGGTGCTGACCTTGTGCGACAGCCGGCTGCACAAGCCGGTTCCCGCGGTAAAGCGGGTGTAGGTCAAACGGCTGTCATATTCCAGAGCGAAGATAGAGACGTTCGCAAGAACACGGCAGCCAGGCTGCCCTACCGGCGCCGGCGGTCGGGAAACATACCGGCACCAGTTACTCGATATTGACTTCCTTGCGGTTATCGCGCGAGACGCGGTCGATCATCTTGTTGTACGGATCGACGCCGACATCGAAGGGCTGCTCCTTGACGGTCACCGTCAGCACCGGATTGTCGCCGCTGAGCACGCGCTTCTCCAGCAACAGCACCCGCTCGTCCGCTTCCTTGGCACCCTTGGCGCGCGCGAAGATGCCGATCTCGACCGGCTCGTCGTAGGCGCGCGGGGTTTCCTTGCCCTTGCCGTCGGCCTGCATCTTGGACAGGTGCAGCTTCATCGTCACGTCCCACTGCCCGTCCGCGCGTTTTTTCGCTGTCGCCTCGGTCACGCGGTTATCGTAGAAGACGATCTTCTCGAACAGGTCCGTGATCAGGGCCTGCTTCGACGCCGGCGCCTCGGCGCGGATGTAGTCGACCAGCTCGCCCGACGTCGTGAACGGCGATTCCTGGTAACCCTTGTCCTGCAGGAAGCGCTTGAGCGCGCGGTTGAGCGCCTGTTCACCGATCTCGTCGCGCAGGCGATAGAAGACCAGGCTACCCTTGCGGTAGTGGATGTATTGCTGGTTCTCCACGCGCATCAGGGGCAGTTCCTCGATCGCCTCGCCGCCGCGCGAACTCAGGTAGCGGTCGAGCTCGTAGCGCAGGAAGCGGCGCATCTTGTCGCGTCCGTATTCCTTCTCCATCACCATCAGCGCCGAGTACTGCGACAGCGACTCGATCAGCATGGTTGCACCCTGCACATTCGCCGCCGTCACCTGGTGGCCCCACCACTGGTGCGCCATCTCGTGGGCCGTCACGTAGAACACGTAATCGATGGCTTCCTTGTCGCGCAGGTCGGCAATGAAACCGATCGATTCCGAGAACGGGATCGTGTTGGCGAACGACTGGGCGAAGCCCTGGTAGTTCGGGAACTCGAGGATCCGCACCTGCTTGTGCTGGTAGGGCGTGAACTGGGTCGTGTAATAGTCGAGCGCCTTCTGCGTGCCGGGGATCATCCGGTCCACGTTGTAGGCGTGCTTGCGGTCGTAATAGATCTCGATCGGGATACCGTGCCAGTCGGACTTCCTGACTTGCCAGTCGGCCGACAGGTAGGCGAAGAAGGGCATCATCTTCCGGTCCATCTTGTACTGGTAGTAGCTGCGCCCGTTTTCCTTCCACGATTTTTGCAGGTAGCCCGGTGCCAGCGCGATCTGGTTGCCGCTGGTGGAAACGACCGTCTCGAAACTGATCCAGTCCGCGTCCGCGCCGAACATCGAATTGGCGCGCGCCGCCTTGTTTTCCAGCTTGGCCATGCGTTCCGGTTCGCCCAGGCCGCGCTTGCGCCGTTCGTTACGGTCAAGCAGTTCGAAGTCCGGCTGGTAGCCGATGCGCGGGAAGAATTCGCGGTTGTTGAAGAAGGTGCCGTTCAGGTTGATCGAATCGGGCGTGCCGCCATTCGTGAAGCCGGGACGGCGCACGTCGACGACGAAGTCGAGCGGCAGGCGCGCGCCCGGCGCCAGCGCCTGGGCCAGGGTGATGATCCTGAAGCCGGCCTGTTTGTCGTCCAGCGCGACCTTGTGCGCGGGCAGTCCGGACAAGGTGGTGACGACATCGGGATTCAACTGCAGGCGCAGCGTGTCGAGCGGCTGGCTGGTCTTGTTTTCCAGGACATAGCTACCCTTGATCATCACGCGGTGCTGCTCCGGGTAGATGTCGACCGCGGCGCGCACGTCGGTGATTTTCGCGTGCGGCAAGTCCTTGTACTTGCGATAGGTTTTTTCGTAGCTCGCCTGCTTGTCCATCGACACGTCGGCCGCTTCGTAACGCGCCAGGGTGTTCGTGTTGTGGAAGATCCAGGCGCCGGTGGCGGCAAACGCGAGGCCGCAGGCGGCCAGCGCCACGCCGGCAGGGCCCTTCAGGCGGCGCCCCGCTTCGCGCACGCGCGCACGCCAGTCGCTGGACAGGCCGCGCACCCAGAAGGCCTGGGCCAGGATCAGCGCACCCACGGTGAACAGCGTCCAGTACAGCGCGAACCAGGACCAGCCGGAGATGAAGCCGCCATAGCCGTTCATGTCCGAGTACGGGGTCCGCGGCAAGCCGGCGATGTTGTACAGGTTGTGGTCGAGATGCATGACGCCCGCCACCACCTGCGCCACCATCAGCACGATCATCAGCGCGTAGCCGACGAACTTGTTATTCGTGACCACCTGCAGCACGACCGCGATCAGGCCCATCAGGATGAAAGGCAGGCCGGCAAGCAGCACGCCACGGGCGTACAGCGCCAGCTCGACCGGTGCCCCGCCCTTGGCCAGCTGGATCGCGACCGAGGTCAGGATGCCGGCGCAGAGGAAAGCCAGCACGACACCCACCAGCGCCAGGCTCTTGGCCAGCAGCGGCGCCCAGTTCGGCACCGGCATGGCGTCGCTGACGTCGGCGATCCTGACCTGGCGCTCCTTGAAAATGAGCTCGCCGGCGTAGAAGGTCACGATGATGAGCAGCATGAAGGTAAAGCTGTTACCCAGCAGTTCGATCATCAGGTGGGTCATCGGATAGACGTCGGTGCCGAACATCCGCCCCATCTGGGACGAACTGCCGACCAGGTTGAGCACGGCGAACAGCAGCATGACCAGGAAGGGCACGCTCTTGAACACGGCGGCGGCGTCGAAACTGAGGATGTGCCAGCACTGGATCCAGCGCGTGGCGCCGGTGAAGCGCGGCGCGATGCGCGGCAGGGCCAGGTTGGCCGGGACCGGCGCGGCCGCAGGCAGCGGCTTGGCCTTGCCGAACAGGCGCTTGCCGGTGCCGGCGCGCTGCGGCTTGAACAGGACCAGGGTCAGGCCGAACAGCACCAGCGCGACCGCGGCCCAGAGCAGGCGATTGGCCAGCATATAGCCGGAAAATGCGGGCAAGCCGGCGTTCGCCTCGGCGGTCGAGAAATAGCGGGTGGCGCGGCCCAGCGCGCGGATGCCGAAGGGATCGAGCAGGACGGCGACCCATTCGTTGTCGATGTTGGTGGTGAAGCGCCCGGCGACGATCCACAGCACGAAGAAGGCCAGCACGCCGACGTACACCAGCATGATCGAGCGCGTGGTCGAGGCCAGCAGCATCAGGAGCGCGCCGATGAAGAACAGGTTCGGCACGACCAGCACACCGAGCGCCCACAGGTAGGCGCCGCCCGCGAAAGGACCGACGCGCTGGGTGTCGACCCAGGGCATCAGGGGGCCGAGCATCATGCCCAGGATGACGACGGCGAAGATCAACAGGCAGGCGACCAGGCCGGCGGCGAAGCGTCCCACCAGGTAATCATGCTTCTTCATCGGCGTGGCGAACAGCATGTCGGAAATGCCGACTTCACTGTCGCGCAGCACGGTGCCGGCGATGAAAATGGTGACGACGAAGATCGACATCAGGCTGAAGGAGCCGAGCAACTGGGCCACGACGACCGGCGCGTTGCGGTTCACGTTGCCGATGCTGCCGCCGACCGTGATCGCATCGCTGGTGGTGGCGCCGAAGGCCAGGACGCCGAACAGCAGCGCGCATACCCATAGCAAGGGCTGACGGAATTGGGTGCCCAGCTCGAAGGTGAAGAATTCTTTCAACATGGCCGCTCCTTACACCGCGACCGGAACGCCTGGCGCGGGCGCGGGCTGCGCCGCCGTCGCGCGGCCGGCATTGCGCACTTGCAGGAAGTAGACGTCTTCCAGGTCCGGTTCGACGCTGACGAAACCGTCGTCCGGCTGCGATTCGGCGAACACGTTGATCTGCGGACGCCCCGCCACCAGCCGGGTCGACAGCACATTGAAGCGTTCCTGGTATTCCAGCAGCGCGTCCGGGCTGACCGTGCGGCGCCAGACGCGGTGTTTCAGGGTATCGATCGCGGCCTGGGGTTCACCCTGCAGCAACACCGTGCCCTTGGCGATCATGGCCATGCGCGGGCACAGGTCGGTCACGTCCTCGACGATGTGGGTGGAGAGGATGACGACCACCTGTTCGCCGATCTTGGCCAGCAGGTTGAGGAAGCGGTTGCGCTCATCGGGATCGAGGCCGGCGGTCGGCTCGTCGACGATCACCAGGCGCGGCGCGCCGAGCAGCGCCTGGGCGATGCCGAAGCGCTGGCGCATGCCGCCCGAGAAAGTGCCGAGGGCGCGCTTGCGCGATTCCCACAGGTTGGTCTGGTGCAGCAAGCCTTCGACGGCTTCCTTGCGCTCGCCCTTGCCGGTCAGCCCCTTGAGGACGGCAAAGTGGTTCAGCAGCTTTTCGGCCGTGACTTTCGGATAGACGCCGAAATCCTGCGGCAGGTAGCCGAGCTGGCGCAGCAGCGCCTCTTTATCCTTGAGTACGTCCAGGCCGTGGAAATGGATGCTGCCGCTATCGGGATCTTGCAGCGTCGCAATGGTGCGCATCAGCGACGATTTACCGGCGCCATTCGGTCCAAGCAGCCCGAACATGCCGTTTGGAATCTCGAGACTGACATTATTGATGGCCTTGACGCCATTCGCGTAGGTCTTGTTGAGCTGCTTGATCGATAACATGTTTTTCCCCGGTCTGTGAATGGTTGACCGCCCTGCCCTGCCCAGGCGGACTGCGCGCAATTATTTCCTATTGGCTAATCTATCGTTAATGAACGGCAATGTCAGCACTTTGTGACAGGCGGCAGGAATACGGGAATGGATGATCGATTTCGCGGTATATGCATGGGGCATCGACCATGGCGGCCAATACCGATTGGCGATCCCGGATTTTTTTCGATCGACAATAACTTGAGAAGCCCTCCCGGAACAGCTTGATCGTAATGGAGCGCTACAATATGTCCGCGCCCTGCAGACATAGAAATCGAAGAAAACGCGCCACCACCGGAGGACAATATGACGATGACCGCTCACGACATGCAGGAAGCCGACACCCGCGCAGCAGACGTACTTTCCTCGCGCTATGTGCGTGGCGCCGCTGTACTGGGAATCGCGGCGGCGGGCTATGCTTTCTTCAGGCGCAAAAAACGCCCCGTATCGGCGATGCCACCGGAGCGCGGCCGCGACCCTGGCGAGCTTCTGAGAGTGGGTAGTCTGGTTGTGTCATTGCTAGCGTCGTTTGCCTCGGCCATGAACAATGTCAGCGTCGACGCATCCGCCCCGGTCGAGAAAGAAACGCAATATCCTCCAACGCGTTCGCAGGACGGCAAACCCGCTGGCAAGGATGCGGAACCGGCCATGAGCGCGCCCCCACGCCCGAAATTCGAGCAAACCTCGACCAGCTGGATCGGCAGGCAGTGGCAAATATTCCTGGCGGCGGGAAACGCATGGGTCGATGATTACGCGCCCAGCATGGGAGCGGCGCTGTCGTATTACACGCTGTTTTCCCTGGCACCGCTGCTGGTGCTCATTATCGCGATTGCCGGGATGGTATTTGGGCAGGACGCCGCGCAAGGCGCAATTATTGCGCAGCTTCAAAGCATTATGGGTAAGGACGGCGCGACGGCCGTGCAGGGCTTGCTACAAGCTGCGCGTGAACCGTCCACCGGCATTGTCGCGAGTATCGTTGGCGGTTTTCTTTTGCTGCTGGGCGCAACAGCGATTTTCGCCGAACTGCAAACTGATTTGGACCGCATTTGGCAGGTGCCGGAAAAAGCGAAACCGTCGGGCCTGTGGGGCTGGTTACGCAGCCGGGTATTATCCTTCGGACTGGTGCTTGGATTCGCTTTCATGCTGATGATTTCGCTTGTCGTCAGCGCCGCGCTCGCAGCGACGAGCGACTGGATAGGCGGGGGCGCCACGGCGGAAAGCGTGTTGGCAAGTGTACTGAATTTCACCGCGTCGTTTGCCCTCTTCACCGTACTGTTTGCGATGATCTACAAGATCATGCCGACGGCGAAGATATCCTGGCACGATGTCTGGATGGGGGCGGCGGTAACAGCCTTGCTCTTCAATGTAGGCAAATCATTGATCGGCTTGTACCTTGCGAAATCGAGCGTGGCCTCGGGCTTTGGCGCGGCCGGCTCGTTCGTGATTCTCGTCGCGTGGTTCTACTATTCGGCGCAGATTTTCTTGTTTGGCGCTGAATACACGTGGGTGTACGCCAACAGCAAGGCACAGAAAGCGTAGCGCAGGCCGCCGCCCGCTGCGTTCTCCGGCAGGCAAGGTCGCTGTCGCGGGCGGCGCTATGGATTGCCGGCCGCCCGACAGCTGACGCTCAGTCGAACTTCGAGAAATCCGGCTTGCGCTTCTGGAAGAAGGCCGTGAAGGCTTCCTTGGCTTCCGCGCCGACCAGCATCGCGGCGAACTGCTTGTTTTCGACGCCCATGGTCTCGGCCACGATGGCCGCGCGCGGGCGCTTCATCAATGCCTTGGTGGCGCGGATCGAGGCGGCCGGCAGCGCGACCAGCTTGGCGGCCTGGCCCTGGGCGAAGGCGAGCAGCTCGGCGGCTGGCAGCACGCGCGCGACGATGCCCATCTCGCAGGCTTCCTGCGCGCTGAAGGCTTCGCCCAGCATCAGCTTTTCGGCGGCGCGGGTGTAGCCGGCCGCCTGCGCGACCAACAGCGAGGAAGCGAATTCCGGGCACAGGCCGAGCGGGGTGAAGGGCATCGAGAATTTGGCGTTGTCGGCGGCGTACACGAGGTCGCAGTGCATCAGCATCGTGGTGCCGATGCCGACCGCGGCGCCGGCCACGGCGGCGACCACCGGCTTGGTGCAGCCCTCCAAGGCGCGCATGAAGCGAAAGACCGGACGGTCGTCAAGCATGGCGCCGTCGCCGGTGTTGTTCAGGAAGTCATCGAGGTCGTTACCGGCGGTGAAAATCTCCGGCTTGCCGGTGATGAGGACGGCGCGCACTAGCGCGTCCTGGTCGGCGTCCAGCAGCGCGTCGGCCATCGTCAAATACATGGCGCCGGTGATGGCGTTCTTGCGTTCGAGGCGGTTGAATTCGATGGTGAGGATGCCGTTGGCTTTGGTCGTTTGAATGCTCATTTTTCAGTCTCCGTGGTTTTCCTGGACCGGATGAACGCGTGGGCGGGAAACCCGCCCACCCTACAGGTCAACTCGTAGGGTGGGCCGATCTCCCGCCCACGCGGTGATACGTGACGGCCGCATCAACGTACACGTCGATACGGCCGCGATCTAAAATTAAACGCGCTCGATGATACCGGCCGCGCCCATGCCGGCGCCGACGCACATCGTCACCATGCCGTACTTCAGGTTATTGCGGCGCAGTGCGTGCACGACGGTCGCGGCGCGGATCGCACCGGTGGCGCCCAGCGGGTGGCCCAGCGCAATCGCGCCGCCCATCGGGTTGACCTTGCTGGTATCCAGGCCGAGGTCGCGGATCACGGCCAGTGCTTGCGCTGCAAACGCTTCGTTCAGCTCGATCCAGTCGAGTTGATCCTGGGTGATGCCGGCGGCGGCCAGCGCCGCGGGGATCGCGACCTTCGGGCCGATGCCCATGATCTCCGGCGGCACGCCGCGCACGGCGAACGAGGAGAACTTGGCCAGCGGAGTCAGGTTGTGCTCGCGCAGGATCTTTTCGCTGACGACGATCAGGGCGCCGGCGCCATCCGACATCTGCGACGAGGTCGCGGCGGTGACGGTGCCTTTGGCGGCGAAGACGGGCTTGAGTTTCGCCATGCCTTCCATGCCGGCGTCGGCGCGCGGGCCTTCGTCGGCGTCGACCGTGCGGCGCTTGACCGAGATTTCGCCGGTAGCCAGGTTCGGCGTGCGGGTGATGATCTCGACCGGGGTGATCTCGTCCTTGAAGAAGCCGGCCTGCTGGGCGGCGATGGCGCGGCGGTGCGATTCCAGGCCGAAGGCGTCCTGGTCTTCGCGCGACACTTTCCACTGCTGGGCGACTTTTTCCGCCGTCAGGCCCATGCCGTAGGCCAGGCCGACGTTCTCGTCCTTGAAGGTGTCCATGTTGATCGATGGGTGATGGCCCATCATCGGCACCATCGACATCGATTCGACGCCGCCGGCGATCATCACGTCGGCTTCGCCGACGCGGATGCGGTCGGCCGCCATGGCCAGGGCGGTGATGCCCGAAGCGCAGTAGCGGTTGACGGTCACGCCGCCGACCGTGTTCGGCAGGCCGGCCAGGATCACCGAGTTACGGGCGATATTGAAACCCTGTTCCGCTTCCGGGAAGGAGCAGCCGACGATGGCGTCGATGATCAGTGCCGGGTCCAGGTTCGGCACGGCGGCCATCGCACCGCGGATCGCGGCGACCAGCAGGTCGTCCGGGCGGGTCGTCTTGAACATGCCGCGCGGCGCCTTGCCGATCGGGGTGCGGGTCGCTGCGACGATGTATGCGTCTTGAAGTTGTTTGCTCATGTCATTCGTCCTTGATTAGTTCCGCACTGGCTTACCGGTCTGCATCATGCCCATGATCCGCTCTTGCGTCTTCGGGTTGTTCAGCAGTTCGATGAAGGCTTTACGTTCCATGTCGAGCAGCCACTGCTCGGACACGACGCTGCCCTGGTCGACGTCGCCGCCGGTCACGATCTCGGCGATCATGTCGCCCAGTTTGTAATCGTGGGCCGAGATGAAGCCGCCGTCACGCATGTTGACCAGCTGGCCGCGAATCGTCGCCCAGCCGTAACGGCCGGTGACGGTCACAGGGCGCGGCAAAGGCGCACGGTAGCCGGCGTCGAACATGGCGCGTGCCTGCACCTTCGCCACGTGCAGCAGTTCGTAGGTGTTGAAGACGATGACGTCGTCTTCCTTCAGGTAGCCCATGGCCTTCGCTTCGAGCGCCGACTTCGACACCTGCGCGGTGGCCGCGTTGGTGAAGCCGGTCTTCAGGAATTGCAGGATGTCGTTGCCTTTCGCTTCGGTGAAGGCGCGTACCGCCGCTTCCTTCAGGCCGCCGCCGGCCGGCACCAGGCCGACGCCGACTTCGACCAGGCCGATGTAGGACTCGATCGAGGCCACGCGCTTGGACGCATGCAGGGCCAGCTCGCAACCGCCGCCCAGCGCCAGGCCGGCGACAGCCGCCACCACGGGCACGTTCGAGTACTTCATTTGCATGAAGGTGTCTTGCAGTTCCTTGACGATCGGGTCCATCGCTTTCGCGCCGCCGGCCATGAAGGCAGGCAGGGCCGATTGCAGGTCGGCGCCGGCCGAGAAGGCACCGCCGTCGGTCGCATCCGTATTCCAGATCACCAGGCCCTTGAAATTCTTGCCGGCTTCTTCCAGGCCGCGCTTCAAGCCCTTGATGACGCCGTCGCCGATGACGTGCATCTTGGTTTTCAGCGAGATGACGAGCACCTCGTCGTCCGAATGCCACAGGCGCACCGACTCGTCCTCGAAGACGGTGGTGCCGGCAGTCTTGGCATCCACGCCGCCGGCGCCGAGCACCGGTGCGCGGAAGGCCTGGCGCTCGTAGACGGCCAGGGTCGAACGCGGCACGTAGCTGTTCGAGGAAGCGGAGTACGAACCTTCAGGCGTGTGCACGCCCTTCTCGGCGACTTGTCCTTCGAAGACCCAGCTTGGGAGCGGGGTAGTCGTCAGCGCCTTGCCGGCGTCGATGTCTTCCTTGACCCATTCGGCGATCTGCTTCCAGCCTGCGGCTTGCCAGGTCTCGAACGGGCCGACGCTCCAGCCGAAGCCCCAGCGCATGGCGAAGTCGACGTCGCGCGCGTTGTCGGCAATCGTATCCAAGTGGACCGCGATGTAGTGGAAGGCGTCGCGGTAGATCGCCCACAGGAACTGCGCCTGCGGGTTGGTCGATTCGCGCAGGGCCTTGAACTTCTTGACCGGATCCTTTTCTTTCAGGATGCGGGCAACGATGTCGGCTGCCTTGGCGCCGCCGGCGACGTATTCGCCGCTGGCGAAGTCGAGGCGCTGGATGTCCTTGCCGACCTTCTTGTAGAAGCCGCCGCCGGCCTTCTGGCCCAGGGCACCTTTCTCGATCAGCTTGGCCAGCACGTCCGGCGTCTTGTAGAGCGCGAAGAACGGGTCATCCTGCAGGGTGTCCTGCATGGTCTTGATGACGTGGCCCATCGTGTCCAGGCCGACGACGTCGGCGGTACGGAAGGTGCCCGACTTGGCGCGGCCCAGCTTGGCGCCGGTCAGGTCGTCGACCACGTCCACCGACAGGCCGAATTTCTCGGCTTCGTGGATGGTGGCCAGCATGCCGAAGATGCCGACGCGGTTGGCGATGAAGTTCGGCGTGTCTTTCGCGCGCACGACGCCCTTGCCCAGCACCGAGGTCAGGAAGGTCTCGAGCTGGTCCAGGATTTCAGGACGGGTGCCCGCGGTCGGGATCAGCTCGACCAGGTGCATGTAGCGCGGCGGGTTGAAGAAGTGGACGCCGCAGAAGCGCGCCTTGAGTTCGTCATTAAAACCTTCGGCCAGCTTGTTGATCGACAGGCCCGAGGTGTTCGAGGCGAAGATCGCGTTCGGGGCGATGTGCGGCGCGACCTTGGCGTACAGGTCGTGCTTCCAGTCCATGCGCTCGGCGATGGCTTCGATGATCAGGTCGCAGCCAGCCAGTACGTCGAGGTTGTCTTCGTAGTTCGCCACTTCGATCAGCGAGGCGTCGTCCTTGTTGCCCAGCGGGGCCGGCGACAGCTTTTTCAGGTTCTCGATGGCGCGCAGGACGATGCCGTTCTTGGCGCCTTCCTTGGCAGGCAGGTCGAACAGCACGACAGGCACCTTGGCGTTGACGCAGTGCGCAGCGATCTGCGCGCCCATCACGCCCGCGCCCAGTACGGCGACTTTCTTGACGGTGAAATTGGTCATGGTTTTATCCTTGCGTTCTTAGAACAGGTCGGCGTCGAGCGCCATCAGGTTGGCGGAACCCGAGCGAGCCTGGCGGATCAGCATCGCGGTTTCCGGGTACAGGCGGGCAAAGTAGAAGCGTGCGGTCGCCAGTTTCGATTCGTAGAACTTGTCGTCCGAATCCTTCTTGGCCAGCGCGATCTTCGCCATCTGCGCGAAGAAGTACGAGAACACCAGGTGACCGACCACGCGCAGGTAGGGCACGGCGGCGGCCCCGACTTCGTCCTGGTTGGTGAAGGCCTTCATGCCGATTTCCATGGTCAGCTTGCCGACCTTGTCGCCCAATTCGCCGAGCGGGGTCACGAATTCGGACATCGACTCATCCAGGCCGTTTTCTTCGACGAAGGACTTGATCTTCTCGCCGAAGGCGCGCAGCTTGGCGCCGTTGTCCATCAGGATCTTGCGGCCCAGGAGATCGAGCGACTGGATCGTGTTGGTGCCTTCGTAGATCATGTTGATGCGTGCGTCACGCACGTACTGCTCCATGCCCCACTCGCTGATGTAGCCGTGGCCGCCGTAGACCTGCATCGCTTCCGAGGTCGCGATCCAGCCGTTGTCGGTGATGAAGGCCTTGACGATCGGGGTCAGCAGCGTGATTTCGCCATTGGCTTCCTTGCGCACTTCTTCGTCGGGGTGGTTCAGTTCGCGGTCGATCTGCAGCGCGATGTACGAGGTCAGGGCACGCGCGCCTTCGGCGTAAGCCTTGGCGGTCAACAGCATGCGCCGCACGTCCGGGTGCACGATGATCGGGTCGGCCGGCTTGTCCGGCGCCTTCGGGCCCGACAGCGAACGCATCTGGATGCGGTCTTTCGCGTAGACCAGCGCATTCTGGTACGCCACTTCGGTCAGGCCGAGCGACTGCATGCCGACGCCCAGGCGGGCGGCGTTCATGAACACGAACATCGCGTTCAGGCCTTTATGGGGCTGGCCGATCAGGGTGCCGACGGCGCCGTCCAGATTCATCTGGCAGGTCGAATTGCCGTGGATGCCCATCTTTTCTTCGATAGCGCCGCAGAAGATCGGGTTGCGCGCGCCGATCGAACCGTCCGCATTCGGCAGGAACTTCGGCACCAGGAACAGGGAGATGCCTTTCGAGCCTTCCGGTGCGTCCGGCAGGCGTGCCAGCACCAGGTGGATGATGTTCTCGGAGACGTCGTGCTCGCCGGCCGAGATGAAGATCTTGGAACCGGTGATCTTGTAGGTGCCGTCCGCTTGCGGCTCGGCCTTCGAACGCAGCAGGCCCAGGTCGGTGCCGCAATGCGCTTCGGTCAGGCACATGGTCCCGGTCCACTCGCCCGAGACCAGCTTCGGCAGGTAGAACTTCTTCTGCTCGTCGGTGCCGTGTTCCTTCAGGCACTCGTAGGCGCCGTGGGACAGGCCCGGGTACATGGTCCAGGCCTGGTTCGACGAGTTCAGCATTTCGTAGAACGAGTTATTCAGCGAGACAGGCAGGCCCTGGCCGCCGTATTCCGGATCGCAGGCCAGCGCCGCCCAGCCGCCTTCGACATACTGTTTATACGCTTCCTTGAAACCCTTCGGCGTGGTCACGGTCTTGGTGGCGGCGTCGTAATGGCAGCCTTCGCGGTCGCCCGAGTGGTTCAGCGGGAACAGCACTTCCTGGGTGAACTTCGCGCCTTCTTCCAGCACCTGGTTGATGATGTCGGCGTCGATTTCCTGGTAGGCAGGCAGGTTCTTGAACTCTTCGGTGACGTTGAGGAATTCGTGCAGCACAAACTGCATATCCCGGATTGGCGCGACGTACTGACCCATGGTTTTCTCCTGACGAAGGTAAGATTTATTTTGAAACTGAAGAGCAGGCGCGAGGCCGGCTTAATTGCTTTGAACGGGATTGCGGTAATTCTCGATCAGCCGCGCGAAGCCGCGGTTGGCGCGCTCGAGCGCGCCAGGGACGCGCAGGAAGCGTGCGTCGTGGTGCAAGGCCAGGATCAGCCCATACATCTCGTAGACCAGCTGCTGAGGGTCGCTGCCCTCTTGCAAGGCGCCGCAGTCGACGCTTTGCTGCACGGCGCGCAGCAGCGCACCTTGCCAGGCACGCACCATCGACACCAGCGATTCGCGGATCGGACCCGGCCTGTCATCGTACTCCACCGCGCCGCTGATATAAATGCAACCGGACGCAATTTCGACCGATACCCGCTTGACCCAGCGGGCGAACATCGATTCCAGGCGCGGCAAGCCGCGAGGCTCCTTCACGCTCGGGAAGAACACTTCCTGTTCGAACCGGTGGTGGTAGAGCTTGAGCACTTCCATCTGCAAGTCTTCGCGCGAACCGAAGTGCGCGAACACGCCCGATTTGCTCATGTTCATGCGGTCCGCGAGCAAGCCGATGGTCAGGCCTTCGAGGCCGTTACGGCTGGCCAGCTCGAGCGCGACATCGAGAATCGCCGCCCGCGTCTGCTCGCCCTTGCGCATGAATTTTGCTGAAGTGTTGATAGGTTTCCCCTGCGTGAATCGAAAAATCCGAACGAGCGTACTATTATCTATCGGGAGGCGAATGTCAAACGGGAACTTAGAGGTGGGGTTCTAGTGTGCCTGCGTCGTGGCGCTAGGCGCGGCCTGATTGCGCCGGAGGCGGTTGAACGGGTGGGCCGCACAGCCGCGCCACATCCCCTACCCCGCCGCCTTCGATATCGCGCGCCGGTCGCGCTTGGTCGGCCGGCCCTTGATCGTGCTGCCCGGCTCCGGAAACAGGCGCCGCGCCTCGGCATCGTTGTCGCGCTTGGCGATGCTTTCCTCGGTTTCGCTGTACAGGGTACGCGCGATCGGCGCGGCCGCGCGTTTATCGGAGATGCCGAGCACCACGATTTCCCAGCGATCCGAGCCATTGTCGATGGCCATCTTGTCGTTCAGTTTGACGGCGCGCGCCGGTTTGACCGGCTCGCCGTCGATGCGCACGCGTCCGCGTTCGACCGCGTCGGCGGCCAGCGAGCGGGTTTTGAAGAAACGCGCGGCGAACAGCCACTTGTCGATGCGTACGTTGTCCATGTCTTACTCTTTCTTATGCATAACCGATAGCGAAAATCCGCATGGTCAGTTTATACAGAAGATAGGCCATTTCATAGCGCATGCGGCGCATCCAGCCCATGCCTTCGAAATCCTCCATGCGCACCACTTCGCCGTCGGCGACGCCGCGCTCGATATGGGCGCGCACGGCGCGCGCAAAGGCGGCGTTGCGCACGACGATATTCGCTTCCTGGTTCAGGAACAGCGACAAGCCGTCGCAATTGCTCGAGCCCACGGTCGCCCAGTCGGCGTCGACCACGGCGATCTTCGCGTGCAGCTGGGTCTTGCGGTATTCGACGACCTTGATGCCGTCGGCCAGCAGCTTGGGATAGAAGGACCGCGCCACCGCGTCCTGCATGCGAAATTCGCCGACGCCGATCAGGAGCGTGACGGACACGCCGCGCCGCGCGGCCCGCGCCAGCGCCTCGCGGAACTTGCGGCCGGGCGCGAAATACGGATTGGCGAGCAGCACGCTGCTCCTGGCCTGGCCGATCGCCTGCAGGTAGGCGCGCTGGATCGTGCGCCGGTTGCGCAGGTTGTCGCGCACCACGAAGGCGGCGCGCATCGGGCGCGCGCCCTCGGTCGGCGGCGCCTTGCGCGTTTCGCGGTACAGGCCGATGCGGCTGAGCAGGTCGAGGCGGCCGGCGCGCATCCATTGGGCCTTGGCTTCGAACTGGATCTGCGCCACCAGCGGCCCGCGCACGCTGACCGCGAAATCCCAGCGCGGCGCCGGCAGCGGCGAATACGGCTCGTAGTCGTGCAGCATGTCGTCGTTGATGTTGATGCCGCCGACGAAGGCGATCTCGCCATCGACCACCGTGATCTTGCGGTGGGTGCGCGCGATGCCGCGCTTGAACCAGGGATTGAACACGCGGTAATGGACGCCGGCCGCGGCGAAGGCTTCGGCGCGCCGGCAGCAGGCGCGGTGGCCGGTGCCGAACCAGTCGACCAGCACGCGCACCTTGACGCCGCGCTCGGCGGCGCGGATCAGCGCCGCCTCGATGCCGCGCGCGACCGCGTCCTCGGCGAAGATATAGGTTTCGAACAGGACGTCGTGGCGGGCCGCATCGATCGCCTGGATCATGGCCGGGAACAGTTGCTGCCCGGTTTCGAGCAAGGTGATGTCGTTGTTCGCTACATAAGTAACGCTGCGCATCGTGTCAAGCCAACTGCAATTCGGCGACGATGGGCGCGTGGTCCGACAGCTTGGCCCACATCGAGCCGGCCATCACCTGGGCGTTGTCGACCTTGAAGCCGCGCACATAGATACGGTCGAGGCGGAACCAGGGCAAGGCGGCGGGAAAGGTGCGTGCCGGCGCCAGGCGCGGCTGGCGGCCGGCCCAGCTGCGCACCATGTCGCCGAGCGCGGATTTCGGCCCCAGCTCGTCGAATACCTCGACCACGCCGAGCGCATTGCGCAGGCGGTCGCTGAGGGTATTGCGCCAGTCGTTGAAGTCGCCGGCGATGATCACCGGCTCGCCGTTCGGCGCCGACTTGTTGACCGCTTCGATGAGTTGCTCGGCCTGGCGACCGCGCCCGCTTTCGAACAGGCCCAGGTGCACGACATAGCAGTGCACCTTGCCGGCCGGGGTTTCCAGCACGCAGTGCAAGATGCCGCGCTGCTCGTAGGCGTGGTCGGAGACGTCGTGGTTATGGCTGTTTTCGATGGGAAAACAGCTGAGCAAGGCATTGCCGTGGTGGCCGTGGTCGTAGACCGCGTTCATGCCGTACGCGGCATTATGGGATTCGCCGGCGAAGTATTCATGCTGGGCCGCCTCGGGCCAGACGCGGGCATGCTTGTGCTCGCCGTAGCGGGCGTGGTGGCGGTCATGCCGCCCTTGCACTTCCTGCAGGAAAACGATCTCGGCGTGGAACTCGGCAATCGCCTTCTTCAGCGCCAGCACCCGGGGGGTACTGCGCAACGAGGTGACACCCTTGTGGATATTGTAGGTCGCGACACGAATCTTCATGGGAACATTCTAACCCCATCAGTCCGTGTTCATTCTTATAACGTTTCCAATCGTGCGGCGCGGAGTGCGGCTTCTTGGAGCCACGACTCCGCCTGCTGCTTATTCGAACGCGGGAGCGGCTTCCCAATGCTGACGCAGGGCGGCGTTGCGTGGCGGCGCCAGATGTTCTGCCTCGGACAATGGAACGGAAACCAGGCGCGGGCCGGACAGGCGCAGGCCGCAGAGCAAGTCGATGTAGAAACAATCATCGTCCACGCTCACTGCTTTCACTTTTTCCTCGTGTTTCAGTTCGAATTGGTTCATTGCGTTTTTTCTCCCGGAATACCGTTGGTTTGGTCGTGTTGCAGTTCAATATCGTTCGATGCGAGTGGCTGAAGATAGGCGACTGGTTTCCGAATGTCAAACGCAGATTCTATTGTGCGCTACCTAACATAACAAATTTCCTTCCGTAATTTTTCCTTCAGGAACTTGTTTCAATATGTAACAGGAAATGTTGCCGTACATTATTTGTTTCGACTAAACGCCGATTTGTATCCATTTGTATGCAAATTAGCTGAGGTTTCCCGACAGTCCGCCGAACTTTCACTGAGTCATCATTCCCCCGAAACACGAAATCGAGCTGTTTTTTTCATCGGTGCAATGTTTTGTACGTATTGATGAGGGGGCCTTGTAGGACAAAGGGCGGGCGGGCGTTGTAAATGCGCCTACAAACAAAAAAAGCTTGACTTTCAGTTAAGCAAAATCAGCACTAAAAAAGCGATAAAGCGTCCCAGGTTTGACCCGCTCTTATGCAGCATGGTTATGTGGTGCCACCGTTTGGTATCGTCCATCTGTACGTTGTGCTAACTAAAAGTAGTGCCTTTTACTCATAATAGTTACTTTGCAAGGTCAACGAGGCCATCGGCGAGATGGATGCGATGACCCAGCAAAATACCGCCCTGGTGGAACAAGCCTCGGCGGCGGCGCAAGAGATGCATGACCAGGCGGCCGCCCTGGCGCAGGTGGTGGGCGTGTTCAAGCTTGACACCGCCCAGCCGGGCCGCGCCGACCGCCCCTCCACGCCGCCACGGCCGTTGCGCCTTCAAGGCCGCCAGCCAGGCGCCGGCGCCGCGCGCTAAGAACCTATCCCAGTAGGGAGGAGGAAGTTGATGACGATGCATGGCAAGCGGGGGCAAGGCGCGAGGAGGCCGCATGGCGAGCCATGCAACGACGAGCAACGCAGCCGCCGCTTGTCAGGCGCGTCAGCAACGACTCATTCCCTACTGGGATAGGTTCTTAGTCTTAGCCGTTGCGCATCTGGGCCTGGGTGACGTTACTGCCCGGCTCCACGCTTTGCGTCAGCCAGACATTGCCGCCGATGGTGGATCCGGCGCCGACCGTGATGCGCCCCAGGATGGTGGCGCCGGCATAGATGACGACGTCGTCCTCGACGATCGGATGGCGCGGCGCGCCTTTGACCAGCGCTCCGTGCTCGTCCATCGGGAAACGCCGCGCACCCAGCGTGACCGCCTGGTACAGGCGCACGTGGCGGCCGATGATCGCCGTCTCGCCGATCACGACGCCGGTCCCGTGGTCGATGAAGAAGCTGGGGCCGATCTGCGCGGCCGGGTGGATGTCGATCCCGGTCAGCGTATGCGCGATGTCGGCGCCCAGCCGTGCCAGGAAAGGCACGCCAAGGCGGTGCAGGCGGTGCGCGATGCGGTGGTAGAGCACCGCGATCGTGCCCGGATAGCACAGCATGATTTCGGCCACCGAGCTGGCCGCCGGGTCGCCCGCGAGCGCCGCCTGCACGTCGGACACGATCAGGGCACGGATCTCGGGCAAGTCGGCGGCGAATGCGCGCGTGACTGCCCGCGCCCGCTCCGCCAGCGCGGACTCGGCGATGTTCTCCAGCTCGGGCGTAAAGCGCAGCGCGCGCCGCACCTGCTCGACCAGGCGGTCGAGGGCGATATTCAAGGTATCGCCGACGAAATAATCGATGCTCTCGTCGTTCAGGTCGGGGCGCCCGTAATGGGTGGGGAACAGCGCCGCGCAGACGCCCTCGATCACCTGGCGCAGCACCTGGCGCGACGGCAGCTCGCGCACCCGTCCCTGGTGGCGGATGTTGTGGGTCGATTCGCGCGAGGTGCGCAGCGCATCGATGATGGGGCCGAGCTGCCAATGGCTGGCGCCGGCCGGGTCCGTGTCGTAGTTATCCATTTGACCAGCCTACTCCAGGACGCATCCGAAGCGAACGATTTAAATCGCACTTTCTTATGCCTCGGGATGTTGGTACATTGGCATCCCGACACCAGGCCGACCGACGCATACGATGACCATTCGACTGACAGCGCAACGCGACGACATCGCCGACGAAGCCCCGATCGTCTTCACGATGAGCAAGACGGTGCCCATGGTGATCGGCGATGTCGTCCAGTGTTTTCACGCCGAGGTATGGTGCAGCCAGGCACGCATCGGGCAAAACGCCGACGCCTTGCGCGCGTTTTACACGCGGATCGGCGCCGGCGATGGTCCGGATGAAGCCGGCGTCGTATTTGGCGTGGGGCCGGTCGCGCAACTCCCGGTGCATCCGGAGCGCTGCGCCTTGCGCTTGCGCTACACCCCGGGCAAGCGGATCCTGGTCTCGGTGGAGATGACGGCGTATCAGTTCGCCGGGAGCGGGCCGCCACTGTCCGACAGCTGCGTGATGCACTTCCGTACCGATCCGGCCTGCCTCGACGCCTTCATCGGGCAGCTCGACCGGTCGTCGCATGCGACCTTGCAGGCAAGCCTGGCGGGCCTGGATGTGTGGGATTAGGCAGTCCGGATCTGGCGCGCTTCGAGTTCGCCAAAATGCTCATACAGGTAATCGATATAGCTGTCGGCGGCGCCTGGCTCCCCGGCCAGGCGGTCGAGCTCGCGTGAAACCGCGGCCGGCGCCCATTCCCAGCGGCCCTGGTCAGGGTCGATCAGCCCGTCGCCAAAGTTCGCCTCGCTGGTGGCGCACAGGCGCGCCGCCGCCGGCGTTGCCAGCGTGATCAAGCCCGTCCGCACCAAACCCAGCCAGATCCGCGGCAGGAAGCCCTGCGGCATGGCCACTTCCGTTTCGGTGATTGGCTGGCCGGCAAAGTGCAAGTCGCCGGGCTGCTTCATCAGGTAGCCGCTCAACCAGAGCCCGAACAGCACGATCTGCGGATCGAGCCAGGTGGCCGGATCTTCCAGGTAAGACGGGGCGAACCAGCGGATTGCGCCAAGCGCGGCCGGACTCAGGCCCTCGAGGTAGTTTCTGGCCGCGTCGACATGCGCTGCCGCCAGGTCGGCCCGGCCGAGGGCGGTATGGCAGTCGAACAAGTCCAGGTGCAGCTGGACGACGAGGACGCTCTCGGTGGTCTGCGCCAGTTGCGCTTGCAGCTGGGCGCAGATTGCCTGGCGCGTGGCCGCTTCCGGATGCAGGGCCCAGCCGATCAGCAGGCAGCGGCGCCAGTTGTGCAAGCCCTCGCTGCCGAGCTGCAGGAGCTGGCGTTCCACCGCGCCCGCCATCGACTGCACGATGGCGTCGACGGCGTGCATGGCGGCGGCACGGGCGCCGTTCAGGCGCGACATCTGGATGCCGACCGCCAGGCACACGACGCGGTCGATGAGCAGCTCCTTGGTCGGCGGGGCCGCGCCCGTCACCTGCGCCGCCAGGTCGTCGAAGGCGCCTTCCATCCATGGCGGCGGCATGTGGTGGAACAGCGCGCAGTACGACAGGCGCGCCTGCGCCACCTGGCGCTGCTGGGCCGCGGGATCGGTTTCGGCGCTATAGCCGTAATGCGACTGGATCAGCGCCACTTCATCCGTAAAGTTCTTTGGAAAATACTGGCCCGGTTCGGCAATCGCGGCCAGCATGTGTGCGCGCTCCGCGTCGCCGACCACCTTGCCCAAGAACGTCCACTCATCCCAGGTGCGGATCTCGCGCTCGGATTGCGCCTTGCCCGGCAAGGCCAGGAAGGAATCGAGCAGGATCGCCGATCCGACATCGACCCGCATCGGCAGCTTCCAGGGATCGCCTTTGGCGACGGCATTATCGGCCCGGATCAGCGCCGGACCGATGAAGCGAAAGCCCACATAGTCGGAGTCGCCGTTGATATCCGCCGTTGCCAGCCCGCCGCCCATGACGATGGCGCGCACGCCCTTGAACTGGCGCCGCAGCTGCGCGTCCTCGGACCAGCGCAGCACCGTCTGCACCATCCGTTCGAGGCGGGCGCGCACCATATCCTGCGCGCTCAACTGGTAGGCCCTGACCACGAAACGGTCGGCCGCGGCCTGGTAATCGCGCGCCAGGAAGGCGTCGATGAATTCCGTCGCCGGCCGCTGCGGCGGCGCGCCGGCGCCGGCCTCGCTCTCTGCCGGTGCCGGATCGCGGCCATAAAACTGCCAGCCGATCGTGTCGAAGGGTGCGCGCCAGCCGGTATCGAGCTTGATATTCGCCGCTTGCACGGCAATCGTCGCGTCGCGGTAATCCTCGAGCGCGGTACGCAGCATGGCCAGGCCGCCGTCCATCTTGTCCGCTTCCCTCTGGATGCGGGCCACCGCGCCGTCGCCCGACTCTCCCGTTTCCGGCAACACCGACAAGGCGCGCTCGACCTGGGCCAGCAGGATGAAGGCGGTATTGTTGATATTGCGTAGCGCGATGGCGAAGCGGCCCAGGATCAGGTTGCGCTGCTCGAGACGGTCGCGGAAGTTTTTCCCGATTTCATAGGCGTTGAACTGGTTCGACTGGCGCTCGCTTTGCCGCGCCAGCAAGATGGCATACAGCGAGCCGGCCACCGCGACCGGCACCCCGAACAGGATTTGCAGGAAACCGCTATACGACTGGGTATCGAAAGCGCCCTCGCCCACCGGCTTGGGCATGAAGGAAGTGCCGCCCAGCGCATCATAGGCGGCCGGCGCCCACACCAGCAGGGACGCGGTGAGGAACAGGATCGACAGCGACGCCAGCAGATACAACCAGCCGTCATGCTGCGATTTACGAATGATCCAGAGAACGGCGAAGGGCACGGTGGCCAGGCCCAGCAACAGCAGTGACAAGAATGCGGGTGACATTGGCCACGTTCCTTTCCATGGATGGGAGAATAAATTATTCTAATTGCAATTCCAAATTGCAACAATCAACTTTGGAAATATGCTAAAACGGGGATAGCGGGCGTCCTGCCCTCGCACCTCACTTGGGAGTCACACATGCCGGTATTCTGGACAGTCTGGGCGGGTCTCGTCCTTGGCCTGCTCGCGCTTGCGAGCTTCGTCGAATGGAATGGTGCGCGCCATGGCTTCCAGGGAGCGAACGGGATTTTCCTGTTTGCGAGCGGCTACCTGACCCTGCTGAGCCTGCCTGTGCCATTTATCGTCACCTGGATCGGCGTCGGCCTCGGCACCGCCTTCGCCGTCTGTGCGATCGGCGCGCTGGTGTATGGCTTGCTGTTTGCCGCCGTGCTGCGGCTGATGAGCCGACTGATCGGCAAGCCCGGCTGAGCGCGCCGAGTACCTTGCTCCGAATATATTGCTTAATTCTCCTTGTAACTTGCTCCGCCTTTGATAAGGTGAAGTAGACAGGAAGTTAAGCGATCTCATCGGAGTCGGACGTGGACATTTTTTCGGCGGTCGAACGAAAGAACCTGCGCGAACTAAAACGGATCTTGAAGAAAGACCCGGCCGCGGCGTGCGAAACGGATTGCTGGGGACGCACGGCGATCATGCTGTCCTGCGTCGAGGGCGAAGAGGCCTTTGTCGAGTTGCTATTGCCCCTGAGCGATCCGAAAGCCAGCGACAGGGATGGCGAGTCCGCCTTGATGCTGGCCTCGTTCGGGCACGCCCGATGCGTCGAGCTGCTGTTGCCGGTCAGCGACCCGAAGGCACGCGACGCCGATGGCTGGACCGCGTTGATGTGGGCGGCGTCCAGCGGCTGCGAAGAATGTCTGGCGCTGCTTCTTCCCTACAGCGATCCGGACGCGGCCACGGAATCGGGCCTGACCGCGCTCGACATCGCGCGGACGTATCATCAGCAAGCCAGTGCGCAGCAGATCCGGCGCCACATGGCCGAGCCGCCGTCCGCGCAGGCCTGAGGTCAAGCCAGCCTGCCGCCAAGGCAGAGGCCGTGTCCGAATGTCAGACCTGACCCCAGCTGTTGAGATGGCGTGGCAATTGCAGCACCGCCTCCGCGTTCGACGAGGAAAAGCAGCGGTCGGCCGCTTCCAGCAGGGGCAGCCAGACGTGGCGCACATGCTCGCGCGGACTGAGGGTAATCGGAATGTCGCGCGGCACGCAGACCGAAAACACGTGCTCGGTGTTATGCGTGACGCCGGGCGCGTAGCGGTGGCGCCAGCTCGGATAGATTTCGTAGATATTCGACAGGCCCCAGTCGCGCAGGCGAATCTGCTCGCCATCGGCGACGATGCCGGTTTCCTCGAACAGTTCGCGCGTCGCCGTCGCCAGCAAGGGTTCGTCGAGCGCGTCGAGCGAGCCGGTCACCGATTGCCAGAAGCCGGGGCGGTCCGCACGCTCGATCAGCAGCACCTGCATGTCCAGCGTGTGGATGACGACCAGAACCGACTCAGGAATCTTGTGCACGCGGGGCTACTCCAAAACGAAATAAAAAAGGCCGGCGCATCGTCGACGACAATGCTCCGGCCCCTATTCTACCCAGCCATGCGGCTGCGCGTACTTAACCGACTTTCGGCTCGTTGCGCAGGCGGATATGCAGCTCTTTCAACTGCTTCTCGTCCACTTCCGACGGCGCGTTGGTCAGCAGGCACTGGGCGCGCTGGGTTTTCGGGAAGGCGATCACGTCGCGGATCGATTCCGAACCGGTCATCAGCGTGACCAGGCGGTCCAGGCCGAAGGCCAGGCCACCGTGCGGCGGCGCGCCGTATTGCAGGGCGTCGAGCAGGAAGCCGAATTTCAGCTGCGCTTCTTCGGCGTCGATCTTCAGCGCGCGGAACACCTTGCTCTGGACTTCTTCGCGGTGAATACGGATCGAACCGCCGCCCATTTCCCAGCCGTTCAGGACCATGTCGTAGGCCTTGGCGATGCAGGCGCCCGGATCGGTTTCCAGCATGTCTTCATGGCCGTCTTTCGGGGCAGTGAACGGGTGGTGGGTCGCGGTCCAGCGGTCGGCTTCTTCGTCGTGCTCGAACATCGGGAAGTCGATCACCCACAGCGGCGCCCAGGTGTCTTCGAACAGGCCGGCCTTCTTGCCGAATTCCGAATGGCCGATCTTCACGCGCAGCGCGCCGATGGCGTCGTTGACGACCTTGGCCTTGTCGGCGCCGAAGAAGATCAGGTCGCCGTCTTGCGCGCCGGTCAGTTCCAGGATTTGCGCCAGCACGTCGTCCGACAGGTTTTTCACGATCGGCGACTGCAGGCCGTCACGGCCTTTTGCCTTCTCGTTGACCTTGATGTAGGCCAGGCCCTTGGCGCCGTAGATGGCGACGAACTGGGTGTAGGCGTCGATTTCCGAACGCGGCATCGAACCGCCCTGCGGCACGCGCAGGCCGACCACGCGGCCGCCCTTCATGTTGGCGGCGCTGTTGAAGACCTTGAATTCGACCGACTTCATCAGTTCGGTCAGTTCGGTGAATTCCAGCTTGACGCGCATGTCCGGCTTGTCCGAACCGTACATGCCCATGGCGGTGGCGAAGTCCATCACCGGGAACGGGCTCGGCAGGTCGATGCCGGCGGCGTTCTTGAAGACGACGCGCATCATGTCTTCGAACAGGTCACGGATTTCCTGTTCGGTCAGGAACGAGGTTTCGCAGTCGATCTGGGTGAATTCAGGCTGGCGGTCGGCGCGCAAGTCTTCGTCGCGGAAGCACTTGGTGATCTGGTAGTAACGGTCGAAGTTGGCCACCATCAGCAGCTGCTTGAACAGCTGCGGCGACTGCGGCAGCGCGAAGAAGTTGCCCGGGTTGACACGCGACGGCACCAGGTAGTCGCGCGCGCCTTCCGGGGTCGACTTGGTCAGCATCGGGGTTTCGATGTCGATGAAGCCCAGGTTGTCGAGGTACTTGCGCACTTCCATCGACACCTTGTAGCGCAGGCGCAGGTTGCGCTGCATCTGGCCGCGGCGCAGGTCGAGCACGCGGTGCGTCAGGCGCGTCGTTTCCGACAGGTTGTCGTCGTCCAGCTGGAACGGCACCGGCACCGAGGCGTTCAGCACTTCGACGGCGCTGGCGTTGATCTCGATCTTGCCCGACTTCAGGTTGTTGTTGACCGTGCCTTCCAGGCGGTTGGTGACGGTGCCGGTGATGCGCAGGCAGTACTCGTTACGCACGTGCTCGGCGGCCTTGAAGACGTCGGCATTGTCCGGGTGGCAGACGACCTGCACCAGGCCTTCACGGTCGCGCAGGTCGATGAAGATGACCCCGCCGTGGTCGCGGCGGCGGTGTACCCAGCCGCACAGGCTGACGGTTTGGCCCAGCAGTTCTTCAGTGACGAGGCCGCAGTAATGAGTACGCATGGAGGACATATTTTCTCTATTCCAGGTTGGTATATCGGGTTGCACCGCCCTACTTGCGGCGGCCTTGATGCATGCTTGTATTGTAGTTATTCCGGCGCGACGACGCCCATCGAGACGATGTATTTCAACGCGGCGTCGACCGTCATGTCGAGCTCGACGACCTTGCTGCGTTCCATCATCAGGAAAAAGCCCGAGGTCGGGTTCGGCGTGGTCGGCACGTAGACGCTGACGTATTCGCCGACCAGGTGATTCTTCACGTCGCCACCGGGCACGCCGGTGAGGAAAGCGATGGTGTACGACTCGGCATGCGGATACGGGATCAGCACCGCCTGGCGAAAGGCATTGCCGGACGACGAAAACAGGGTATCGGAGACCTGTTTCACGCTGCCGTAGAGCGAACTGACGACCGGCACGCGTTTGAGCAGACGCTCGCCCAGGCGCACGACATAGTTGCCGACCAGGTTATTCGTCAGCAGGCCCGTGATGAAGACGATGGCGATCGTCAGGATCGCGCCGATGCCGGGAATGTCGAAGCCGAACATGGTGCGCGGCTGCCAGCGCTGCGGGACGAACATCAGCGACTGGTCGAGCGTGCCGATGACCATGCTCAAGACCCAGGCCGTAATCGCCAGGGGCACGAGGATCAGCAAGCCGGTCAGGAAATATTTGCGCATCAGTTTCTCATTCTTGTTATTGGTGCGCCTACACAGGCGCAGGGAGCGGCATCAGGACGTGCTGGTGTCGCTCTTCGGAGCCGCCGGCGCCGGGGCGGCCGCCGTGCTGCTCTCGGTCGTGGTGCTGGCGGCGGCCGGCGCGGCATCGGCGGCGGTCGTGGCCGGCGCGGTCCCGGTCTTCGGCGCGTTGCCGCCACGGAAATCGGTCACATACCAACCGCTTCCCTTGAGCTGGAAGCCGGCGGCCGTGACTTGCTTCTTGAACGCAGGTTTGCCGCAAGACAGGCAGGTCGTCAGGACCGGGTCGGAAATTTTTTGCAGTACATCTTTGGAAAAACCGCATTCATCGCAGCGGTAAGCGTAAATCGGCATTGTGATACTCCGCAAAAATCTTCAAAACCCTGAATTATAAAGGTTTTGGCGGGCTCTGACGGATTGATGGCCCTGGCAGCCTGGTGAGGGTTTGCGCACGAAAACGGCGTGCGGGCGAAGTGTTGTTTTTCGCCAGCATGGAAACGACTTTCATTTGCCGAAAATCAACTTAGCTGATTAAATAGCATCTTCGACAGCGCAAGCTGCCGCGGCGCAAGCCAGCGGGACTAGGTCCAAGAAACAGAAGTTAGCGCGATGGTTCATCGCCGCATGGCCGTACAAGAAGCAGTAAGTTGAAAGCCCGCGCATGCGGGCTTTTTTTTTATCGGCTCAGCGGCGGCGCCACACCATCCAGCGCTCTTGCCCGGCGAACACCGGCAGCGAATCGACGACGTCCCCCTCTTCGACCAGCGCGAAATACGGCATCAGCAAGGCCTCCAGCGCCGCGCGCGCGATGCCGAAGGGCGGCCCTTTGGGCGAGGTGCCGAAGAAGAAGCATCCCGCCAGTTGCCCGCCGGGCGCCAGCAGCGCGGCCCAGCGCGCCGCCACCTGCGGCCACAGCGCGGGCGGCATGGCGCACAGGAAAGCGCGTTCGTAGATCAGGTCGAGCGGACGCGGCGGCTCCCAGGCGAAGAAATCGGCTTGCACCACCTGCGCCGCCCAGGGTCCGACCTGGGCGCGGGCACGGCTGACGGCCGCCGGCGAAAAATCGATGGCCGTCGCGTCCCAGCCGGCGTCAAGCAGGCAGGCCAGTTCGTAGCCCTTGCCGCAGCCGGGAATGAGCACGCTGCGTGGCGCCGGATCGCGCGCGACGAAGTCACGCAAGGCTTGCGGCACGCCATTCAAATCCCAGGGCGTGAAATCGCGTTCGAAGCGCTCGTCCCAGAAGCCGGGCGTGCGTGGATCGCGGCTGGCAAATTCCGGCATGTCAGAAGGTGTGGCCGTAGTGCGTCAGCACGGCGGCGGCGATGACGCCCGAGGCAACGCCGCCGACCAGCCAGGCCAGGAAGCCCAGCATCCGGTTGCTGCGGCGTACTTCCACCAGCAGCTGGGTCATCATCTCGTGATTGGTCGCCGAATGCGGATGGGCCTGGTGTTCCAGCGCCTGGTGCATCAGGCGCGGCAGCTGCGGGAAGATATGGGCGTAGCGCGGCGCCTCGGCCTTCAGGCGCTCGACCAGCCCGCGCCAGCCGACCTGCTCGCCCATCCAGTTTTCCAGATAGGGCTTGGCCGTCTTCCACAGGTCCAGGTCCGGATCGAGCTGGCGGCCGAGTCCCTCGATATTGAGCAATGTCTTTTGCAGCAGCACGAGTTGCGGCTGGACCTCGACATTGAAGCGGCGCGAGGTCTGGAACAGGCGCAACAGGATCTGGCCGAACGAAATGTCCTTCAATGGCCGGTCGAAAATCGGTTCGCAGCAGGCGCGCACGGCCGATTCGAGTTCGTCGACGCGGGTATTTTTCGGCGCCCAGCCCGATTCGATGTGGGCTTCGGCCACGCGCTTGTAGTCGCGCCGGAAGAAGGCCAGGAAATTCTGTGACAGGTAATCCTTGTCGAAATCGTTGAGCGTCCCGACGATGCCGAAGTCGAGCGCGATATAGCGGCCGAAGGTTTCCGGTTCGACCGACACCAGGATGTTACCGGGGTGCATATCCGCGTGGAAGAAGCCGTCGCGGAAGACTTGGGTAAAGAAAATCTCGACGCCGTCGCTCGACAGCTTTTTCAGGTCGACGCCCTCGGCCGCCAGGCGGTCGATCTGCGACACCGGAATGCCCTTCATGCGCTCCATCACGATCACGCTGCTCGAGCAATAGTCCCAGTACATTTCCGGGACCATCAGCAATTCCGAGTCGGCGAAATTCCGGCGCAACTGGCTGGCGTTCGCCGCCTCGCGCATCAGGTCGAGTTCGTCGTGCAGGTATTTGTCGAATTCGGCCACGACTTCGCGCGGTTTCAGGCGCCGGCTTTCGGCCCACACTTTTTCCAGCAGCGCGGTGGCCAGGTGCATCAGCGCGACGTCTTCGTCGATCGTCTTCTTCATGCCCGGACGCAGCACCTTGACGGCCACTTCCTTGCCGTTCTTGAGCGTGGCGAAGTGGACCTGGGCGATCGAGGCCGAGGCCACCGGCACCGGGTCGAAGCTGGCGAACAACTGGTCCGGGTGGGCGCCGAGCGAGAGCTTGATCTGGGCAATCGCCTGGTCCGAGGGAAACGGCGGCACGCGGTCTTGCAGCAGGGCCAGTTCGTCGGCAATATCCGGCGGCATCAAATCACGGCGGGTCGACAAGACCTGGCCGAACTTGATGAAGATCGGACCGAGCTCTTCCAGCGCCAGGCGCAGGCGGATCGCGCGCGGCGTCGTGATGCGCCCGCGCCAGAAAAACATCCCGCTGACAAAGCGTGCCGTGCGCGGGGCATCGAAGCCGGACATGGCGATTTCGTCGAGGCCGTACTTGCTTGCGACCCTGAAAATTTTAAGCAGGCGCAGGAATTTCAATATCATCAGCTATCCAGGGTGGTATCCCCGCTCGGGCGGGTTGTCGGAATAATCGCTTGCTTGCTCACGGCTTGGCTCAGCAATTGCTCGAGCCGGGCGACGCGCTTGGCCGTGCGTTCGACGTCGTCGCGCAGGCGCACCACATCGGCGCCGAAGGCATCGACGTCGGCCGGGCGCGACAGGACCGGGCGCTCCTCGACCAGGAATTCGGCCAGGTTCTCGGCCAGGCGGCGGCCAGTGGCATTCACGTTGGCGAAGACGGAACGGGCGCCGCCGGCCAGGCGGTTCGCGCCGATCGGGCCGAACAGGCGTTCGAGGTCGTGTTCAGGCTCCCAGCGCAGGCCGCGGCTGAGCTGGGAAATCGCGTTGGCGAATTCGGCGTCGCCTTCGATGCGCACATACGAAAACGCACGCTCGCGGTTTTGCGCGATCAGCGGCAAGTCGGTCAGCTTGACGTGGATGGTGACGTTCGCCGGCGCCTCGCCGGTCCCCGCTTCGAGCAGGCCGTCGGCGCCGACGCGCAGGCGCAGCGCCAGGTGGCCGGTGTCGATCACGGCCAGTTTGCCGCTGTGGCGGCGCAGCGCCGCGCGCGCCCAGGCCTCGTCCGCCAGCAAGTGGTTGATCGTGGCAACGGCGGACGCGCTCAAGGCATGCTGCGGCGACAGGAATAAGGAAGGACTAGGGAACATGAATGGGTCGCTAAAAAAAAACCGCCCGTGCTAAGGCGGGCGGTTTCGATCTTACCAGTTTGCCGGAGCTAAACCCCGGCGCACGGGAAAGTTTGCCGAAAATTAAGCTAACTGCTGGATACCGGCGAGTACCCAACCCGTATTCCCCGACAGCGGCTTTTCCATGTTCCAGACTTCGGCGAAGGGCTCGGCCGGTGCGTTCGGCGCGGTGCGGATCATGCCGTTGAACTGGACGCTGGCGAGATAATCGGTGGCGCTCGTTTCGATGCCGAGCAGCTGGGCGTCGATCGAGACGACATCGGTGAAGTCGGGCGTGGCGCCGCGTTCGGCGATCTGCATTTTCAGTTCGGCGAAAATTTCCGGCGTCGTGAATTCGCGCAGGTCGGCCACATCGGCCTTGTCCCAGGCCGCCTGCATGCGGATGAAGGACGACTTGGCGTGGCGCAGGAAGGCTTCGGTGTCGAAGTCGCCCGGCACGCCCCATGGGGTGTGCGCGGCCGGCGCAGAAGCGCCGCCCTTGTTCAGCGAGACGCCCGAGGCGCTGCCCTGGTAAGCCTGCGGCTGCAGGCCGGAACCGATGTCAGGCGTGCCGCCCGCGGTCGCCGGCTGGTTGTAGCCGCCGTTGAACTGGGTCGCGGCCGGCGTGGCCTTGCGGCGGAACATGCGCACGATGAACATCACGGCGAACGCCAGCAGCGCCAGCATCAGGATCGAGGACAGCATCGACGCCATCGCGCCGCCGATGCCGAGGTGCGAGAACAGGGCGCCCAGGCCCAGGCCGAGCAGCGCGCCGCCCAGCAGGCCTTTCCACATGCTCGGACGGGCCGCCTGCGCGGCGCGCGCACCGGCGGCGCCGGCGGCGGCACCGGCCATCGGCGCGGCGGGCGTGGCGCCCTGGCGGTTCATCGGCGTCATCGGCGCGGGCGCCGGTGCCGGCATCTGGCGTACCGACTGCGACTGGCGCCCGATCGAACGGCGACCGCCCATCGGACGCGCGATCGCTTCCGATATCATGGCCGTGGCGGTCAAGGCCAGCACCAGCGTGACGAGGAATTTTTTCATTCAGTGCCCCTTAAAGTTTAATACCCGTATGCAGCGCCGCCACGCCCGCGGTCAGGTTGAAATACTGCACGCGCTCGAGACCCGCGGTTTCCATCATCGTCTTGAGCGTTTCCTGGTCCGGGTGCATGCGGATCGACTCGGCCAGGTAGCGGTAGCTTTCGGCGTCGCCGGCGATGCGCTGGCCCAGCCATGGCAGCACCGAGAACGAATACACGTCGTACGGCTTTTGCAGCGGCGCCGCGACTTTTGAAAATTCGAGCACCAGCAGCTTGCCGCCGGGTTTCAGCACGCGCCGCATTTCCGCCAGCGCCGCATCCTTGTGCGTCATGTTGCGCAGGCCGAAGGCCACGCTGACCCGGTCGAAATAATTGTCCGGGAACGGCAGTTTTTCGGCGTCGCACAGCAAGGTGGGGGTCACCAGACCCTTATTCAATAGCCGGTCGCGCCCGACCCGCAGCATCGACTCGTTGATGTCGGTCAGCCAGACCTCGCCGCTCGGCCCCGCCTGTTTGGCGAAGGCCTTCGACAAGTCCCCGGTGCCGCCGGCGATGTCGAGCACCTTGAAGCCCGGCCGCACGCCGGCCTGGGCGATCGTGAAGGTCTTCCAGATGCGGTGCAGGCCGCCGGACATCAGGTCGTTCATGACGTCGTACTTGGCCGCGACGGAATGGAAAACCTTGGCGACTTCGTGGACCTTCTCGTCCTCGGAAACGGTCTTGTAGCCGAAATGGGTGGTGTTGGTCATATGCGCATCGCTGTTTGAACTTGTCACATTATACAAGCGTGCCCGTTACGGGGCGCCCGCCGCGCCGGCCCATCGGTGCGGCCATTTTTTTGTTGCCCCTTGTACGATAATCAGCTCTTCCTCGCATTTCCCAAGCGGCAATAACCATTTCAATGCGAACAAGGACCCGTTTCCTGCTGCTGGTGCTGTCGATCCTGGTGCCCTCGTTCATCGCGGCGGCGCTCGCGGTCGCCTACGTGTATCGCGATGCACGCCAGGCGCGGTACCGCAGCATGGCCGAAACCGCGCGCGCGATGGCACTGCTGGTCGACAGCGAACTCGAGAAGAAGGAAGAGGTCTTGCGCGCGCTGGCCGCTTCGCCGGCGCTGGCCGATGGCAACTTACCGACCTTTTACCGATTTGCCAGGACCGTGGTGCCCCCGCCGAACGCGTCCGTCATCCTGTTCAACCTCGATTGGCACCAGCTGCTCAACACGCGCCGCCCCTTCGGTAGCGACTTGCCCACCAGCACCGCAGCCAACCTTCCTGCACTGATGGCGCAATATGGGAGCGATCGCGCCCTGGTGTCCGATCTATTCATAGGACAAGTTGCCAAAACCAAGGATTTCGCGATCCACGTGCCGGTCAAGATCGGAGGCCCCGCGCTACCTGCTGTCGATGGGCGTGCGGGCCAGTTCGCTGCAGGGTCTGTTGCTGCGCCAGCGTCTGCCCGATACCTGGCTGGCGAGCGTGATCGACCGCCAGGGCGTGGTCGTGGCCCGGACCCGTTCGCCCGAGCTCTTTATCGGCAAACGCATGTCGGAAGGCACGTTTGCGCGCATCGCCGCGCATACCGAAACCATGATCGAATCGCGCACGCTCGACGGCGTCGACTCGCGCGTCTTCGTCAGCACGGTGCCGGGCGCCGGCTGGAAAGTGTTGCTGAGCATACCGACGAGCGAGCTGAACGCGGCGCCGCTGCGCGCTTCCGCCGTGCTGGGCGGCTTGATGGCCGTGCTGCTGCTGCTCGGCCTGGTCGCCGCCTACCGCTTTGCCAACCGCGCCATCGCCCCGATCGAGGCGCTCGGCCGCAGCGCGCAGGCGCTCGGCGCGGGCATGGATGTGCACTATGAAGCGCTCGGCTGGGCCGAACTCGATGGCGTGGCGCATCACCTGGCCGACGCCAGTACCCGCATCCGCCACAGCCAGGACGAGTTGGAAGCGCGCGTCGCCGCCGCGATCGCCGCCACCGAGCGCGCCCAGAGCGCACTGCTGAAGAACCAGAAGCTCGAAGCCCTGGGGCGCCTCACCGGCGGCATCGCCCACGAATACAACAACCTCTTGCAAACCCTGACCACGGCGCTCCAGCTGGCCGCGTTTTCCACGCGCGAAGAGAAGGTGAAAAGCCTGATCCAGACCTGCCAGCGCACGGTGACGCGCGCCACCACCCTTACCGGCCAGCTCGGCTCGTTCGGGCGCCTGCAGGCGGCGCGCCTGACCACGGTCGAGGTCTGCGAGCAGCTGCGCAGCGCCGTGCAATTGATGAAGGGCTCCTTGCGCGGCGACGTCGCGGTCGAGGTGCATTGCGAAGAGGACGTCTGGCCCGTCACGCTCGAGCCGCTGCAGTTCGACGTCGCCCTGCTGAACCTGGCCCTGAATGCGCGCGACGCCATGCCGGCCGGCGGCCTGCTGCGCCTGGATGCGCGCAACGTCAGCATCGATGGCGCCGACGCTACCGTGTCGCGCGGCGACTACGTGCTGGTGAGCATGGTCGACAGCGGCAGCGGCATGCAGCCCGAGGTCAAGGCGCGCGCGCTCGACCCCTTCTTCACGACCAAGCCGCCGGGCCAGGGCACCGGCCTGGGCCTGCCGCAAGCCTACGCGTTCGCGGTGCAGGCCGGCGGCACCCTGGTCCTCGACAGCATCCCCGGGATCGGCACGCGCGTCGACATGTACCTGGCGCGCGCCGAAGCGGCGCTGACGGCGGCGCCCGCGATCGAAGCCGACGCGCCGCCCACGCGCGGCAGCGGCACCGTGCTGTTCGTGGAAGACGACGCCCTGGTGCGCGAAGCCGTGATGCGCGCGCTGATGGAAAGCGGCTTCACGGTACTGGTCGCGCAAGACGGCGAGGCAGCCCTGCGCCTGCTCGACGAGGGCGCACGCCGGCCGGACGTGGTGTTTGTAGTGGTCAAGTAATTTCGGACACGACGATAGGTTCTTTCTCTGCCATTGTGCGTTCATAGACGCTGGGCGGCAGATTGCCCAATACAGAATGCAGGCGCTCGCAGTTGTAGAAGCCGGCGAT
>Ga0213837_1000457_pt1 | contig 43056 bp, 44 predicted proteins | sample SWPATP12_FD_160572 | JGI IMG/M metagenome (GOLD analysis project Ga0213837, IMG submission 160572) | Coastal seawater microbial communities from Marineland, Florida, United States - SWPA TP1 #2 | ecosystem: Environmental > Aquatic > Marine > Coastal | place: USA: Florida | collected 2016-08-06
CGAATCAAAAGTCTTCCACAGATTACGCATCGCCATCATCTGCCGCAGCTTCCAACGGTAACCAACAATGCGCTGTTCACTCATGGCTCGCCTCGACAGAAAGCCTTGAGGAACCGACTGACATGTGGGCTGCCGCGGAGATCTCGGACAGTGGGCCCTCTTAAAATGGGGGTCTACCGAAAGTAGAGATCAGCATGACCGCATCACGGAAGCGTTTTACCCAGGAGTTCAAGGACGAGCTGTGCCGCGAGGTGATCAGCACGTCCAAGCCGATCAAGGACGTGGCCACCGCGTACGGTGTTGGCCCCGAGACGCTCCGCAACTGGCTGGTCAAGTACCGCGAGGCCAACGGCGGGACAGAGGCTGATCTGACGGTGCCGGAGCGGGCCCGGCTGAAGGAGCTCGAGCGTGAAGTTCAAGAGCTGCGGGCGGAGACTGCGTTCCTGAAAAAAGCCAGCGCTTACTTCGCGCGGGAGCAGCGGTAGTGAGCAAGTATGAATTCATCGATTCCCAAAAAGCTGAGCCCGCCAATCTGAACCCGGTGGTGAGGATGTGCCGCTGGTTGGCCGTCTCGACGTCCGGTTTCTATCACTGGGCCACCCGTCCACAATCGGCCACCTCGGGGCGCCGGCAGGCCCTGACCGCGCGGATCCAGCACTTCTTCGAGGAGTCCGAGGGCACCTACGGCTACCGGCGCATCCACGCCGATCTCGCCGCGGAACAGACCGAGTGCTCTCCCGAGCTGGTGCGGCAGATCATGCGCCACCAAGGGCTGGTGGCCTGTCAGCCACGCCCGTTCCGCATCACCACCGAGGCTGACGCGCAGGCCGCCGCGGGCATGCCGGACCTCGGCAACCGGGACTTCAGCGCCGACCGCCCCGGGGTGAAGTTCGTCGGCGACATCACCTACATCCACACCTGGCAAGGATTCATCTACCTCGCCACCGTCATCGACTGCTACTCGAAGAAGGTCGTCGGCTGGTCCATCGCCGATCACATGCGCACCGAACTCGTCGCCGACGCGCTCAAGAACGCCGCCGCTACAACCCGGATCGAGCCGTCCGCGATCTGGCACTCCGACCGGGGCAGCGTCTACACCTCGGCCGATTTCAGGGCCCTGGTGGCCGGCCTGGGCATGCGCTCCTCGATGGGCCGCACCGGGGTGTGCTGGGACAACAGCATGGCCGAATCGTTCTTCTCAGCCCTGAAAAACGAGCGTGTCTACCGGACCGTGTACGCGACCAAATCACAAGCCCGGAGCGACGTCATTCGCTACATCGAGGGGTTTTACAACAGCCGGCGCCGGCACTCCGCACTCGGATACCGGCGGCCCAACGAAGTCCACTATGGTTATCAACAGCCAGCCTTGGCAGCGTAGAAGAAACCACTCATTCCGCTGTCCGAAATCACCGCAGCAGCCCAGATGGTGTCGCGGTGGGGACCGGCTTGCGCGTGGGAGATTTAGCTGGACGGGCAGGCTGATCGGGGCGGGCAAAGTCGGCCTGGAGCGCGCGGATGAATCGGCTATTGGCCGACCGGGACGAGACGAAATCGGTCGGCCAGGATTCTCAATGCATCTGCGGTTCCCGTCCCGAGGTCCTCTGACGGTGCGGGAAGGGTCTACTCTCGGACGTATGGGCAGTGATCCCGTGCCGGGGAGGAGGTTCCCGGACGCTCCGTCTTACGATGTGCACCGCCGCGTCGTGGAGACGTACGCTCGCGACCTCCCGAGTGGCAACAGCCTGCTGGACGCCCTCGCCAAGCGGACAAGCCGTGGGGGGCGCAAGGCCGAGTTCGAGTTCAGGGCCACTCCTTACAACTTCTGCGAGGTCCTCTGCGTGGCGTCCCCGGAGACTGCCGTTGCCCTGCTCGACGCGGGGATCACCACGGCGGACGAGGCCGTCGCGTTCCTCGAAGAGCACGGGCTGGACGATCTCGTCGAGGACAATCACGACGCCGCGGAGGCCGCGCTCCGCTGGGCGGCGATGCCTTCGGAGGTGCTCGACCGCTTCCAGCACTCCCCTCTGTCCTTCTATGAGGACCCGGAGGGCTTCGGGGAGAAGCTGGGGGAGGACCTGATCGGAAAGCTCCGGAGGAACAGGACGGTGTGGGCTGCCGTGCAGGAGCGCAGGATCGATCTGCGAGACATCCTCCAGATCGGCATCTCGCGGTTTCTCGACGCCGAGGACGACGAGGGTACTTTGAGTGGGTTGCTGGCCAGCCTGAAGTCGGGCGCAGGCCAGCAAGTCGGGGCCGAGGACATCAGCGGCTGGATCGAGTATTTCGGGATCGGCCCGGCGACCCCGAACGAGGTCAAGACAGGCGTCTACCGGCTCGCTGTACGGCACGGTGGCGACTTCGCCGCGCAGATCCCACGGGATGCCCGCACTATGAGGCTTGCCAACGGCCTCTCGCGTGCCGCCCACGGCGAGAGGCGGGGTCTCGACGTCGAGCGTCGTCTGATCCTGTTCGGGGCGCAGGTCTTGGCCGGGACCTCGCGGGCGGCAGGGCTGTCAGCCTTGCCGGACGAGCACGACCTGATGAGGCTAGTCGACGCGGGGATCACCGCCGCGCAGGCAGCCGAGGGGTACGTGAGGGGGATGAGCGCAGCCCAGATGGTCGCGGTGCACCGGGACGGCACAGTCCCGGGCGTCTCAGACGACTGGATCTGAAGCCATCCCCGCATGTGAGGGGGCCCGAGGGCCGTGCCCAGTGGGAGACACGGTGGGCACGTGAATGAGGGCTTCGAGCATTACCTCCGCACGAAAAGTCGGCCGATGTCTACCTGACCCGGACCGGTCTGGACTGGCTGAATGTCGGCCGGGCCTCTTCGCGTCATGACCTCGATGATGTTCTCGGGCATCGGGCATCGGGCATCGGGCATCGGGCATCGGCAGTGGCCGGACGAATCGATGGAGCTGGTGACGACCAGGGGGCCGCCGGCCCGGACGGCAGCCACGGCTTCGTTTAGTCCCGGCCGTTCCTGTTCCGTCCGGTCACGCCGTGGTCACCATCAGGTCATTGGGGACACCCAGACCCGTAAGCGCATTGCCCAGCGTTGTAAGGTCCATTTCGTTCGTGGAGACCCGGGCGTAGCCCAATGATCTGCCCGGACAGCGTTAATGAGCGGTCCACGACAAGACCCGTGGACCGCTCATACTCTCCCTCTTGACAAGAAACCCCTACATATCAATTCAGCGTGATGGCGCTGACCCGGACGTCGGTTCCTTCAAGCATCCTTATAACCACTTCGTGGCGGCCTGGAACCGTTGGTGCGAAGGTGGCCTCCTGGATTCCGCCCCCAAGGCTCAGTTCAGCTACCGGATTGCTCCCCACAATAATTTGCACAAGCCCTTCTCCTTCTGCATCGAGGGTAACTGAGGTGAACCCCTGTTCGCTCTGGACGTAGCGGAAGGTACCCGACGAGCCGGATGATGGAAGTATCAGTCGCTCCTCTCCGATGTTCCGGCTCCCGACGAAGGCGCCCCCACTAACGGCGCAGGAACGCCAGCCGTCGATCCGTTCTCCTGGCGCGTATGGAGCACCCACTCCTTGGGAAGTCATGGGCACTTCGGCTATGCGCCCGGCCAAGCCAATATTTATTTTTTCCACACAGAGGCGTCGCCGAACGGGTGAGTTGCTGCTGGAGCGGTGATAGAACACATACCAGCTGTCTTTGAAGCGTTCTATGGAGCCGTGTATGTTCCAGGAGTTCGGGTCGCACTCCTCGTTGTCGATGATGATTCCGCGATAGGTAAAAGGTCCCAGCGGAGAGGGTCCCGTTGCGTAACCCAGGCTTGTCGGTTTTCCTCGTGATGTGTCAGCGAAGACGAAGTAGTACGTCCCGTCAATTTTTCGGACAGAGGAACCTTCGTGGAAGTGGTGCTCCTCCTCCGTCACCAAGTTGTGCTGCACTTCTCCGGTGTCGAAGCCCATGAGGTCTGTGTGCAGTTTGACCCCGCTGGCGCGAAACTGTCCCCAGTAGAAGTAAGTGCTACCGTCGTCGTCGGTGAAAACGGACGGATCGATGCCTGTCGCCGGCAGTTGGACAGCGTCGGCGAAGGGGCCCTCCGGGTAGTCGCTGACGGCCACGCCCTCGCTTCCGTCGGAGAGGCAAAAATAGAGATAATATCGTCCGTCTTTTTCCAGCCCGTCGGGGGCGAAAAGGAACGGTCCCTTGTTATCGCGTCCGGCTGCCATCATGCGCTGGAAAGCTGGCCATCGGCCGGACTTTTGGGTTTGTCTCCCTGTCTTGAGCATAAAGCGAGCTTTCGTCCATCGCCCCAAGGTGGGGACCAGGCCTTTATTAGGTTTGCCCGCCCACGGGACCTGTTCCAGTTCAAAGGACTTGTCGTGGACTGTCCACTCCTCCAGATCCATAGTTGACACGGCACGGTACTGCGTGCTGCAGAAAATGTTTTCATCCCTGTCCTCGCTGCCGTACACGAACAGGCGTCCGTCGGGCATGACATGGGCTTCACCGTCCGGGATCCAGATGTCTGGTGGAAGGACTGGGTTGCGTGCGCTCATATTTCATCTCCTTAATTGGTTCCGCTGCCAGTTCTCGTGAGACCGGCGCAGGGCTGTACGCAAAAGGGGAAGCCCTTTAGCGATTCTGGAATGGTTTTCGGGGTTGCATACCTGTGATCACCAGCTGTCACCGGTAATGCGCGTGGCGGCCGACGCCGCTGTCAGGTCCACACCGCTGACCTCAGTACCCGCGCCCCCTGGACCTGATTGCACGGACAGCCATCGACCTCATCACCGCCCCGGAGACAGAACCCCGAGTGCGCCAATCGACCCCGAAGCGCATTCTGCGAGAATCAACGGCTCTGCTACGTCCGTAAATGCCGGACAGACCGGGCCCGCGGTTCAACTTCCAACTGCGGCGTGCCGCGCCGCTATGTGTCCAAAGACCAGCCCCTGCCCAATGGTGGCACCGGCTCCGGGATAGCTTCTGCCGAAGGCGTTGGCTGCCGTGTTGCCGATGGCGTAGAGCCCCGGGATGGGCTGGGCCGTGGAATTGAGGGCGCGTCCGAACTCGTCTGCGCTTATGCCACCGCAGGTCCCGAGGTCGCTGAGGACAACTTTCACCGCGTACAGCTTGCGGTGGTTCAGTGGTCGGAGGTTCGGATTTGGAGTCACCGTTGGGTCGCCGTAGTACCTGTCGTAGGCGCTGTTGCCGCGTCCGAATTCATCGTCGATACCGAGGGCTGCGGCCTGGTTGAACCGGGCACCTGTTGCTTCGAATGCGTCCTGGGGTATTGACATCGCCTGCGCAAGCTCCGACCACGATCCACCATGCACGGCGATTCCGTTGTCATACCAGGACGTCGGGAGCTTCATGCCAGGAAATATCGTTCCGGCGAGCAGGTAGCTGTTGCGATATTCCTGATCGAAAATGAGCCACATCTGTCCGACCGGTTGCCGGTGCTTTTCCCGCTGGAGGACGCGCTGGCCGAAGGACATGTAGTCCTGTGCCTCATTGGCGAACCGCCGCCCTGTCGAATCAATCATGAAGGATCCGGGCAGGGAGCGTTCGGCTAGGAGCACAGACGGTGCGCCGCCCTTCACGGGGGCGATTGCAGGGAACCACCACGCCTGATCAAGTAGCGAGGTCGCTGCTCCGCAGGAGCGTGCGGCGGCGATCGCGTCACCCGTATTCCCGTCGGCGCCGAGGCTCCAAGGGCCCAGACTTAACGATTGTTCCTGCCTGCGCATCGTGAGGTCATGGTCGAATCCGCCGGCGGCCAGTATGACTCCGCGCTTGGCCTGAACCACATATTCCCGGCCACCGGAAGAGACGACGGCACCAGTGACACGCCCTTGCTCGGTAAGCAGTCGGACCAGTGACGTTTCGGTCCAGACCGGAATTCCGGCCTTAAGTACTCCGGCGTAAAGGCCGGCGGCAAGCGCCTGTCCTCCTGCAGCGTAATCACGGCCGAGGAGGGTGCCGCCTATGCCTTGGATCGCGCGGAGGGCAGCGAGCTTGAGGCCCTTGGCGGGGATTTTGGTCAGCAGGTTGAGCCACTTGTAGTCACCACCGGTGACGGGCATCGGCAGGGGGGCTTCCATAATGCCTTTGCGGAGTTTGGCCCGGTGCGGTCCAAGTTGGCGGAGGTCGAAGGGGCGGCATTCACAGCTGCGTCCGACAGCGGACCCGCCGGGCTGTTCCGGGTGGTAGTCCGAATAGCCCTTGGCCCAAGTGAACTTCATTGGCGTGGTTCTCTGCAGCATTGCCAGCGCTTCCGGGCCGCGGGCCAGGAAATTGTTCCACCGCTGCGCGGGGGCACTTTCACCGACAACAGCTGAAAGGTAACGGGCAGCAGAGTCGGGGGATGTGTCTCCGCCCTTTGCAGCCAGGACATGGTTGCCGGGGATCCAGAAGGCTCCCCCGGAGCGTGCCGTGGAACCACCGATTAGGGCCGTTTTCTCGATGATGAGCACTGAGCTGCCTGCCTCACGAGCGCTCAGAGCGGCCGCGAGTCCGGTACCGCTTCCTACAACAAGGATGTCCACTTCTGCCGGGCCGGGTGTGGATGCCTGTGCCAGCGTTGTGCTGGCGGACCTGAACTTCGTGATGGTGTTTTGAGCTGCCACGTTGGAACTCCCGTCTGAGACCGTCGCGCGCAGGTAGCGCGCGCTAGTTGGTTACCCTAGCTGGCTGCCCATCTGAGATCAAGAGGGCGATGCGAGGTTGCAACTGACCGGTGGTCAGCTGCAACCTCGCATCGTGGGGACTGCGCCCGTTCTGGGGTGGTTGGCGAATGATTAGCGGGTGGTGGCCATTTCGCGGGTTACCTGGTGGCTGTCTTCAGCGCCTGCGGTTTCGAGGGCGTGGCCTTCGGTGTCGATGTTGGGCAGCCATTTATCCAACCACGACGGAATCCACCACGCTGAGCGGCCGAGCAGTGCCAGCGCCGCCGGGACGATGACCATGCGGACAACAAACGCGTCCGCGATGACGCCGACGGTGAGCGCCAATGCGATGGAGGCAACCAATGGGGACGGGCTGAGGGCAAAGCCGCCGAACACAGCTGTCATGATTGCCGCAGCAGCCACCACGATGAAGGCTGACTTTGAGAAACCGTCCAGGATTGCTTCCCAGGGTGACCAGCCCTTGACAAAGGCTTCACGCATCCTTGACACGAGGAAAACCTGGTAATCCATGGCCAGGCCAAACAGGATGCCGACGATCAGGATAGGCAGCAGACTCAGCATGGGGGAGCCTGTAGGAGCGGCGATGACGGCATCTGCCCAGCCCCACTGGAAGACCGCCACGGTCGCGCCGATTCCTGCTCCCAGGGACAGGAGGAACCCCATGGTGGCAATCAACGGGACAAGGAGCGACCTGAACAGAATGATGAGCAGAATTAGGGCAAGACCGACGATGACCGCGATGTAGGTGACGAGGGCTTCGCTGAGTTTTTGATCCACGTCGATGGAGATTGCCGTTTCGCCGGTGACTGACACCGCCGCGTCGACGTCTGTTGCTCGTTCCCGGATGTCGTGCACGAGGGCCTTAGTGCCGCTGGCAGCCGGGCCCTCTTTGGGCAGCACGCTGATTAGCGCGGCGGTCCCGGACTGGCTGATCTGGGGCGGGGCCACCATCTGCACGTTGTCCAGAGTGAGCAGGATGGTTTGAATGCTGGAGGCTTGAGCCTGCACATCAGCCTTGGATTCGACCAGAACGACGAGCGGGTTTTGGCTGCCGGCGCCGAATTCGTCGGCGATGATGTTGTAGGCCTGCCGCTGGCTTGACTCTGGGTCGTCTCCGCCCGGTGTGTTCAGCGCGGTCTGGAGTGACAGCACCGGGATTGCGAGGACGGCGAGCAGGACGATGCCTGCGAACAGGGAACGTATGGGTTTGTACACCACGATTGAGGCCCATTTTTCAAGGATGCCTACTTTGGTGGTGTCCTTTGGCGTATGAACCCGCGTCCCGGTTTTGTGGTCCGGGCGTTCCCGCTTGGGGAGGGCCTTGTGGCCCATGAAGGCGAGGAAGACGGGCAGGAGCGTCAGTGACATCAGCACCGCGACGAACACTGCCAGGGCGGCGGCCAGTCCCATTTCGGTGATGAAGGGGATGTTCACGATGGAGAGGGCTGCCAGTGCGATGATGACGGTCGCGCCGGCGAAGATGACTGATGACCCGGCTGTTCCGACTGCTCGTCCGATGGCCGTGGTGAGGTCCGGCCCTTCACGCAGTTCGGAGCGGAAGCGGGCAACGATGAAGAGGGAGTAGTCGATGCCAACGGCCAGGCCGAGCATCACGGCAAGGATCGGAGTCATGGATCCGATGGGCTGCAGGAAGGCGGAGGAGGCGAAGATGCCGAGGACGCCGACACCGACACCGAGAAGGGCGGTGAGCATGTTCGCGCCAGCGGCGACAAGGGATCCGAAGGTGATAAACAGGACCGCGAAAGCGATAAGCGCTCCGACGATTTCGCTGGGGCCGAGGATTTCCGGAAGTGGATTGGTGAGGGTACCGCCGATTTCCGCTTCAAACCCGGCGTCCCGGGCGGTTTCAGCGAGTTTCTCCACTTCGGAGTACACCGATTCGGCGTTTGATTCACGGATGTCCGTAAAGGTGAGTGTGGCTACGGCGGTGGTCTGGTCCTGAGAAATGAAGGGTCGGGTCGGGTCGAAGGGAGAGGCGACACCGGTGGCGTTGGTGATGGATTCGGCTTTCTTGAGGAGCTCTCTTGCCTCTGCAGCGTAGGGATTCTGGCCGATGGTGCTTCCCTCCGGGGTCCGCAGCACAAGTTGGAGGGTTGCCGAACCTTCGGTTTTGCTGCTCGGGAACTCTTTCTTAAGACTTTCCATCGCCTTGCTGGACTCGGTGCCAGGGATATCGAAGGCGCCGTCGCCGAAGCGCATCCCGGTTATGGCCGTCACGCCGACCAGAGCGAGTACAGCCGCCCACGAGAAGAGCACCGCAAGGCGATGCCGGGCACTGAAAAGGCCCAGACGGTAAAGAAATTTTGCCATTCGAACGAGCTCCTGGAGGGGTAGATGGTGCCGGGTTTGGCAGGTTCATCCTCATCATCAGTTGCTGGCGGTCCGCCCGAATCCCTCCTGTGGATTGCTTTCGTGTACCGCAGAGGCAGTAGTCCGGTTCGGTAAGGGCTCAGGGCTGGGGGTCAGCCAGCCCTGAACGGTACGCCAGCACTACCAGCTGCGACCGGTCGTTCGTCCCGGTTTTGTTCATGGCACGGTTCAGGTGGGTTTTCACAGTGTAGGGCGAGATGAACAATGCTGCCGCGATTTGATCGTTCGTCAGCCCCGCTGCCGCTGACTTGAGGACGTCGCGTTCACGGTGGGTAAGGGCGGACACTGCATCCTTGGCTTCCTGACTGACCGGCCGGCGGCCCGGATCTGCGACATGGGCTACAAGGGTTTCTGCTGCTGTAGGGGACAGTGAAGTGCCGCCGGTCGCGATGGCCTGGACCGCCGCAATCAGTTCGGCGGGGCCGACGTCCTTGCCGAGGAAACCCTGCGCACCTGCCTGCACCGCCCGGATGACGTTTTGGTCATTGTCGAACGTTGTGAGCACAAGGATATTTGACTTGCTCAACCGCTCGTTTGACCGGATACGTCGGATTGCCTCGACTCCGTCCACACCAGGCATCCGTACATCCATCAGGATGACGTCGGGGCGGGTCGCCGTTACAACTTCGACTGCCCGCAGCCCATCGCCGGCTTCCCCAACGACCTCGAAGTCGTTCCTGGAACTTAGAATTCCCTTCAGGCCTACCCGGATCATCTCCTGGTCATCGACAACAACGATGCGGATCATTCATGTACTCCCACGGGAAATGCGGCCTCCAGGACGAATTGCTCAGGCGACCTGGAAATACTCAGTTGTCCGTCTGCTGCGGTCACACGTTCCTCCATGCCAATCAGGCCGAACCCTTGTTCGGCTGCGTCTGTTTCACGCTTCCCCGCTGCGGCGGGTTTGTTGACCAGCCGCACGGTGATTTTGTGCGGTCCGGACTTCACGTTGAGGACAGCCTTGCCGTCACCGTGCTTGTGGGCATTTGTTAGTCCCTCCTGCAGGACGCGGTACAGTGCAAGGTCGGTCGCTGCCGGCGTCTCGGGCGGAAGCTCCGGAAATGTGCCGCCGCTGAGCTTGAGTTCGAGGCCCAGCGAACGAAATGAGTTGAATAGCGATTCCAGTTGCCTGGTGTCCGGTACCGGGTGAGCACTTCCGGACACTGTGTCGCTGGTTCGCAGAACCTTCAGTATCGTCTGGAGTTCTCGTAATGCTTCACCGCTGGCGCTGCGGATGCGCTGCAGGGACTGCAGTGAACTGGGTTGGTTCCCGGGCAGGTTGGCTTCAGCGGAACCGGCATGGACGTTGATGGCTGCGATGTGATGAGCCATGACGTCATGCAGTTCGCGCGCGATGCGAAGACGTTCCTCGACCAGCTCGCGTTCCACGATGGCGCGCCGGGTCGCTGCAGCGCGCTGAGTCTGACCTTCCAGAGCCCGGACATAGCCCCTCTGGGAGTGGACGGCGGATCCGACGCCTCCTGCTGCGGCGGTCCAAGCAAGAAGGGCCAGGGGCATCGGGTCCAGCACAGGCATCTGCAGCCACAGCCCGGAATTGATCAAAAGGATTACTCCGACTGTCGTCGTCGCAACAATTGCCTGGTTCCGCGGTTTGACGATGGCAAACGACAAGAGACAGACCTGCAGCAAACACCAGGGCAGGAGATGCTGGCCGGTAGACAGTGGGTAGATGAAGATCAGAACTGCCGACAAACCCAGCGCTGAGATAGGGAACCGGCGGCGGGCGCCGGCAATAACCGCGGCGGCAGTAAGAAAGATCGCCTCCACAGCGTCCAAATGGGCCCGCTGCAGCACCTCAGCGGCAACGACAAGAAGGACAACGAAATCCAAAAACAGTTGCCACACGTCCCAAGGTGCGCGTGGCCGGATCCCCGGTTCTCCCTTTGCTGCTGGCGGTAACGGCGGCACCAATTATCCTTCTCCTGAGCGTCCGGCCGTGAAATCATCCGGATCAAACATATGTGTGGCCATCTTTCAGCCCCGACCGTCCCTATTGTACTAGCGCGTGATAGTAGGAAGGAGGCACCTATCGCCGTGCGCCAGGTCCACGCCTTTGGGGTGACGTACTGCGAACGCAGTACATCACGGTACTGCCGCTGCCGGATTCGGCAGCTGTTGAAAAGCCGGACACTGGAGGTACCGGCGCGGATGTGCCGGGTCTTGGGGGAGTGCCGGTTGTACCGGAGCTTCGGGACAAAAACTAGTAGTTAGAGACTGATGATTTCATTGCCACAGACAACGCCGCCTCAAGCACGGGAATCCCTGCCCACCAACCGCTGCCCGTTCGACCCGGATCGGCGCTATGAAGAATTGCGCGCGGACCGGCCTGTTCCTCGTGTGAGCACCCCGGCCGGATTCGATGTCTGGTTGGTGACCCGGTACGAGGATGCCCGTGCTGTCCTGGCCGATGCGGAGACGTTCAGCAGCGTTGACGCCAGTTCTTCCCATCTTATGGGTGACAAAGACAACCTGGGTGCGCCTCCGCCGCCGGGGGTGATGTTGCGCCACGACGGAGACTCGCATTCCCGCCTGCGCCTGCGACTTGCCCGCGAGTTCATGGTGAAGCGGGTAGCGAAGCTGGAGCCCTTTATTCGGCACCTCGTCAGCGAACAGATTGACCGGCTTGCGGAACGGACGGGACCGGTTGATCTTTACCGCGCATTCGGCCTGCCCGTTCCTGCGTTGGTGATCAGTAAGATTCTCGGCGTTCCGGAGGAGGACAGGGACGAATTTGAACGGGCCACGGCTTCGCAGGTCGATTTGAGCCTGAGCTTGGAAGAGCGTCAGGCGGCCGCCATTGAAAGCGCGGGGTTTTTTGTCCGTCTCGTCCAGTCGAAGATTGAAAGTCCCGGCGATGATCTGATAAGCCGGCTTATTCTCGAACCCGCCGAGAGTCCCATGGATGCGGCGGAACTGCAGGGGATCGCTTTGCTGCTGCTGGCTGCTGGGCATGACACGACCGCGAATATGATCACCCTCGGCACTTACGCGCTGCTCAAGCACCCCGAGCAGGCAGCCAAGCTCCAGGACGCGGCATTCATGGAGACGGGGGTTGATGAGCTGATCCGGTATTTGACCATCGTTCACAACGGCGTGCTGAGGAAGGCCACCCGCGAGACCGTTATTGGCGGGCAAAGCATCCGGGCCGGGGAGCACGTGGCCGTCGTGCTCGAGTCAGCCAACCGCGATCCTGACTTTCTCGGCGACGGAGACCACCTCGACCTGGACAGGATGTCCGCCCACCTCGGGTTCGGTTACGGCCCGCACCAATGCCTGGGGCAGCACCTGGCGAGGCTGGAACTTCGTATCGCGCTGCCCGAACTGTTCCGGCGCCTGCGCGGACTAAGGGTAGCAACGCCCGAGGAAGACATTTCCTTCAAGAACGACATGGTCGTCTACGGCATCAAAGAACTCATGATCGACTGGGATGAGGTAACCCCATGAAATTCGATATCGATTTGGACAAATGCGTCGGCGCCGGAGTCTGCGCCATTGCCGCCCCTGAGGTGTTCGACCAGAATGACTCCGACGGCATCATTGTCGTCCTCGATCCGCACCCTTCCCCCGATCAGGAAGCCGCTGTACGCGACGCTGCAGTGCGCTGCCCTGCAGCCGTCATTAAACTGACTGAGCAGTGAAGCGGGCAGACCCCAGGACCGCCAGGGTTGTGATTGTGGGAGCCTCGGCGGGCGGAACCAGCGCCGCTGAAGCTCTCCGGTCACGGGGCCATGAAGGCTCAATCGTCCTCATCGGTGCCGAGCAGCACGCCCCTTATGACCGGCCGCCCCTGTCCAAGCAGGTCCTGGCCAGTGCAACCGTCGACGGCGCAACGCTGGCGCTGCGCGGAAAGAACCATCTTCGCGATCTGGGAGTAGAGGAACGGTACGGCGTATCGGCCGCAGACCTTGACCTGGCGCGCCGGCAGGTGGCGCTCTCCGATGGTACGGCCGCGGAGTTTGACCGGCTCATCATCGCCACCGGAGTAACCGCCCGGAATCTGCCGCAGGCAGAAGGCCTGGCAGGTGTTCATACCCTGCGCACTATTGACGATGCGCTGGCGCTGCGGTGGGAACTATCCAGAGCTTCTCGTGTCGTTGTTATCGGGGGCGGTTTCCTCGGCAGCGAAGTTGCGGCGGCCGCTGTTGGCCAAGGGGCGGACGTGACCATCGCAAGCAGCAGCACACTTTTGCGGAGTGCTGTCGGTGAGCTGATCGGGCAGCAGGTCACCGAACTTCACCTGGCGAACGGGGTGCGCGTGCGGGCCGGGTCTGAGGGCCGTGTACGGGCACTGCAAAGCAGAGAAGGGAAGGTTTCGGGCGTTGCTTTCGTAAGCGGGGCGCCAGAACCAGCAGACCTTGTTGTTGTGTGCGTAGGGTCTGAGCCGGCAGTGGACTGGCTGCGTTTCAGCGGTCTCGCCGTCGGAGACGGAGTGCAGTGCGCTTCAGACTGTTCAGCAGCGGATGGGGTGTACGCAGTCGGCGATGTTGCCAAGTGGCATAACCCGCGGTTCGACGTGGCCATGCGTGTTGAGCACCGTACCAACGCGACCGAGCAGGCCCTGCATGTAGCGGAACGGATCATCACAGGCGATCACGCCCCGTACGCACCCGTGCCCTATTTCTGGTCAGACCAGTACGATCTCAAGCTCCAGGCGCATGGCTACCTGCGCGGGCACGACGAGGTCCATGTGGCAGAGGGGAACCTCAAATCACGGCGGCTCATTGCGCTCTACAGGCGGGGACCAGCACTGACCGGGGTCCTGGCGGTAGGGGCTGCCAAAGCGCTGCGCCAATGGCGGTCCCGCATCGAAGCAGGAATGACCTGGGAAGAGGCACTCAGCCTGACGTAGCAGCCCTCATCACGCTCCGCGGCTCGTTCAGGGCTGCGGAGCGTCAGACGTGGATGCACGCTGGACGACACCTGTACGCAGGGCAGGGGGGTGAGTTGGGACTTCCCTGCCCTCCGCCGCGCTCAACGCCACTTGGGCCATAAATCTGCCCAGTCCGGCAGTGTCGACGCGGATGGTGGACAACCGCGGCTGGAACATCGAGGCGATGGGAGCGTCGTCGTGTCCGATCACAGACAGGTCCCGGGGCAACGTCAGGCCGAGGCGAAGGGCTGCGCCGGCCACGCTAGCCGCTATGTCGTCGTTGTATGCGGCAACTGCGGTCACCCCCTGCCGCCTCCACTCCCGGATGGCGGGAGTGGCCGATTCATCGCTGAGTTCCAATCGGTCTGTGCGCAGCGGTTCCAGGCGTAGTTCGGCTGCGGTCTGCTGGGCAAGTTCCAGCCGCAGTTGAACCAGCTCAGCGATTCGGGGGTCGGCGGAACCGGCAAAGGCGATGCGCCGATGGCCAAGCCCGTAGAGGTGGCGCAGCTGCAATTCCGGTCCCTGCTCCGGGTAGTCCGATACCGGCCCGTCCGGAGCAGGAATCATGTTCCTGACACCGGCAGCATGCATGGACTCAATGTGTTCGGCGCTGAAGCGGCCAGCTAGCGACAGGACCACATCCGGCTCCAAAACTTCCCAGAGGGGTCTTGACTGCCCGGTTGGGTGTGGCGTGTAAGTCACCATGGTGTACCCCGCCTCGTCCAGCGCCAGGGACGCTTCTTCCAAGTGGCGACGCAGACTGAAGTCAAGGGGCCAGTCGGGCAGAACGATCAGAATGATACGCGTGCGGCCGCTTGCCAGTGCTTGGGCAGCCATATGGGGCCGGTATCCCAGACGTTTGGCCTCCGCAAGGACACGCGTTCTGGTTTGTTGGGAAATGGTTTGCCCGGGAGTGTTGTTAAGGACGAAGCCCACTGTTGCTCGCGAAACGCCCAAGGAGCGGGCGACGTCGGCGGCGGTGACTCTCTTCACAGTCGAAGCAGGTTGCTGCAAAACTTCTCCTTGAATTTCTCCACTTGCGCGTGCTAGCAGCTCAGTCTATCATTGCTTCCTAGCTAGCTCGCTCTAGTTGCGCAGGTCATGTTTGCACCCTTTAGCTGACATTCGCTCGTGGGCGCGCCTTCGGCCGCTTTTCCGTTGCCCGGTTCGCATACCGAGGTCGAGGAATCGACACCTGGAGGCTGACTGGGGCCCTGATTCATCGGAACTTCCGAAAGTCGCACATACGTGGTGCTGCCTTATTCGCCCAGCATGAAGACGGAGGGCCTGGGTCAGAAGGTGTGGCACGCCGCAGGTGTTGATACACCGTTTCCCGGCTGGTCCCGTATTCTTTCGCGAGGACTGTTTTAGACGTTCCGCTGGCCGCCTTCTTGCCATTTCGTTGGCGTGTATCAAGGTAAATGCCCTTCTGCGGCCATGGTAGGGGACGCGTTGTCTGGCCAGGGCAATGCCTTCCCTTTGGCATTCCCTGATGAGCGAGCGTTCGAACTCAGCGAAGGACCCCACGACGGAGAGCATGAGGTTGGCCATAGGGGAGTCTTCGTTGGAGAAGAGTAAGGGCTCCTTGCCGAACTCCACCTGTTCGCCCTTGCCGGTGGGAGCTTTGACCAGAGAACGAGGTCGTCCAGCTGCCGTGCAGCCGGTCCACGCTGTGCACTACGACGGCGTCTCCCTGGCGCACGAACCGCAACATTTTGGCCAGTGCCGGGCGGGGTTGACGTCCCTGCTCGAAGCCTTATCCATGAAGGTTCTGTCCAGGGCTTGCCCATCGAGCTGGCGTTGCTCGTTGTGGTCCACGCTGCTCGCTGGCATCGGGTACCCCTCGGTCAGGTTCAAGGCCAGGTGCGCTGATCGTTAGCCGAGGCTTTCCATGTCTGTTTCCACACTGATAATGGATGGCAGGAAGCGCCCCGACAGGGGGGAGTTGTCATGCCCGACGACAGAAAGGTCGCCCGGGACGCTTAGCCCGCTTCGGACGGCTCCAGCGATGACGTCTGCGGCATCATCGTTGTATGCGGCGACAGCAGTCACCCCTTCGGCAACCCACTGTGCCGCAGCTACAGCGCCGGAACCGTCCCGGTAGTCAGCCGGCAGGATAACTGGCGAAGAAATTCCTGCCTGCGCACAGACTTTTGTGACAACATCGAGCCGTGCCTGAACGAAGGTGGCCAGCCGGGGATCGGGCGGAGAGGCAATCCCGCGCTTTGTGTGGGCGAGGCCGAGCAAGATGCTCGGTCTGAAGCATGGGGCCTGACTCAAGGTCGGGGGCCCTGCCCATACTTGGTGCTTCGGGGTTTGGGATGATGTTGCGGATACCGAGGGTTTTCAGGTCAGCCAAATCCTTCGCCGAGAACGGCTTGTAGCCTAGGACTACTGCAGGTTCCAGCACAGCCCACAAGGGCGTTGCACGGCTTTTGGGCTGCGGCGTGAAGGTAATGAGGGCATATCCGTGCTCACCCAACGTATGTGTGAGCGCCTCCAGGTTTGTTCGTAGACTGTGCTCCAGCGGCCAGTCAGGCAGTACGAGCAGAACGATCTTGCTCTTGCCGCTCCTTAAGGCGCGGGCCGCATGATGGGGCTTGTAGTTCAAGGCTTCTGCAGCCCTAAGCACACGTGCCCGTGTTTCTTCTGAGATGGTCTGGCCCTTGGTCCTGTTCGGGACAAAGCCAACGGTCGCGGGAGATACTCCGGCCTCCCGGGCAACGTCCGCTGCCGTCGTCCTGCGGGTCAAAGTCCCGGTCACAAAACTCACTCTTTGAATCGTTACAAATAATTCTTGCCAGCGTCAAAAAGCGTTGCTAGCATCATAACCGTCAACTAGCACGTGCTAGTGATCTTAACTACTCACTTGACAATGGAGTCCCCATGAAGTCTGAGACACCCCCGGTGTCCGTTGCCCCGGAGTCCCCTGTTACAGGCGCCCGTGGCATTGAGGAAGAAACAGTTCCCGCGGCAGGAGTCCAGGAGGCCGACCTACCGAAGGTCTCGGCGAAGTACATCTGGCTTATGGTCCTGGCGCAGTTCGGCGTCTTCATGGCGTTCATCACCCCGATCGCGATTTCCCTGGCGGTCAAGGTCAGCCAGATTACTCCGGGCCAGGAGCAGAACCTCGGTTACATCCTCGGAGCAGGATCTCTGACGGTCATGCTGACCGGACCGCTGCTGGGCGTTCTGAGCGACCGGACCCGCACCCGTCTGGGCCGGCGTGTACCGTTCATTATTGGCGGTACCGCGCTTGGCGTGGTGTCCCTGGTCGTCATGGCCACTGCGGATTCGATCCCCGTGCTGATGATCGGCTGGGTTCTTTCCCAGCTCGGCTGGGGACAGGCGCTCGGGGGCCTGAGCGCCTCCCAGGCGGATCGGCTGCCGGAGTCCCAGCGCGGCAAGGTTTCCGGCCTTGGCGGTTTCGCGACCCAGATCGCACCTGTGGTCGGGGTTATCGCGTCCGGTTCATTGATGGCCAACAACCTGTTGCTTTTCCTCGTCCCCGGCATCGCCGGCGTCGTCTTCTGCCTGCTCTTTGTACTGTTCGCCCGTGAAGCTTCAAGCAAAGACCTCATCTTTGAGGACCGCCTCAGCCTTCGACTTATCCTGTCCAAGTACCTTTACAACCCCAGGCAGTACAAGGATTTCAGCTGGAACTGGCTGGCACGGTTCCTTTTCTACTTCGGCCTGACCCTGAACACGACCTTCACAGCCTTCTTCATGGCCTCCCGGCTCGGTGTTTCCCTGCAGGAAGTTGCCGGCGTGATCGCCACCCTCGGTGGGATCGGCATCCTCGCCACCACCGCTGGAGCGATCGGCGGCGGCTTCCTCTCAGACAAGATCCAAATGCGTAAACCCATCGTGCTCTCTGCCGCCCTGATTTTCGTGGCCGGCATCGTTGTCATGGCTTTCGCCCATGACATGAGCATCATCGCGATCGGATCGGTCCTGACATCGATCGGCATCGGCAGCTTTTCCGCCGTCGACGCGGCTCTCCTCCTCGATGTGCTGCCGGAAAAGAAGACCAACGCCGGCCGCTTCCTCGCCATCACCGGTTTCGCGACCTCCATCCCACAGGCCGCCGCACCCCTGATCGCCCCGCTCTTCCTGGCGATCGGCGCCACCGCCACGGAAAAGAACTACACCCTGCTCTACCTAGTGGCAGCTGGCATAACCCTGCTGGGCGGACTCGTGGTCCTCCGCATCAAGTCCGTCCGCTAACCCATATTCCAAAGGAACAATCCATGACTTTCCAAGACAACGGTGCCCGCTTCATCACCGCAACGGGCCACAGCGGCCGTGAGGGAGACCCTGCTCTCTATTTCCGGCGCACATTTCACGCCCCCAGTGAGTTACGCCGCGCGACGCTTCGGATCACTGCTGTCGGTGTTGTTGAAGCACGCCTCAACGGCACCGTGGTCGGGGATGAAGTCCTGGCTCCCGGGTGGACTTCCTACCGCAACAGGTTGATCGTCAGCACTCACGACGTCACCGATTTGCTGGTCCCGGGAGAGAACGCACTGGGCGCGATTGTTGGCGAGGGCTGGGCGCTCGGCAGGCTGGGTTGGCACGGCAACCGCAACCATTACTCCGACCGGGCCGGGCTCTACTTCGAACTCGCCCTGGAGTCCGCCGAGGGCACGGAGCACATCGTCAGTGACACAACCTCGCGGGCGAACACGGGCGGGCTGCGCGCGAACAGCATTTATGACGGCGAGGAATACGATGCAACCCTCGAACCCCGAGGATGGGACGCGGCCGGATTCGACGACACGGCCTGGGGTGGCGTCGAGGTTCTCGATTGGCCGCTTGAGTCTCTGGCCGAGCCCATCTCCGAACCGATCCGTCGTATCGAGGAACTCTCTCCGGTTGCGGTGATAACCACTCCCGCGGGCCGCTCCGTCCTTGATTTCGGCCAGAACATTTCCGGCCGGGTCCGGTTCACCGTAAACGGTCCTCAAGGGACCACGATCGTCCTGCGCCACGCTGAGGTGATGACTGGCGGGGAGATGGATTACGAAACGATCCGGGGTGCAGAAGCCACTGACCGTTACACTCTGGCCGGCAACGGCCCGGAGACCTGGGAGCCGCGGTTCACCTTCCACGGGTTCCGCTACGTCGACGTCGAGGGCTGGCCCGGAGACTTTGAAGCAGCCGACATCGTTGCCGTCGTCACCCACACCGACATGCAACGCACCGGCTGGCTGGAAACCTCCAATCCTCTGCTGAACCAGCTCCACTCCAACGCCGTGTGGTCCATGCGTGACAACTTCGTCGGAGTCCCCACGGACTGCCCACAGCGCAACGAGAGGTTGGGCTGGACCGGAGACATAAACGCCTTCGGCCCCACGGCCGCGTTCCTCTACGACGTCCGCGGTGTCCTCCGGTCCTGGCTGACCGACCTTGCGATCGAACAACGAATCTCCGGCAACGTGCCTTGGGTCGTGCCGGACGTCCTACCGAATGCCTCTTCGCCAACAGCCTTGTGGAGCGACGTGGCGGTCAGCCTGCCCTGGACCCTGTACCGGGAGTACGGCGACAAGAACATCCTGCGCTCATCGTACGAGTCCATGACATCCTTTATCCGCCAGGTCGCCGGCCTTCTCGACGAAAACGGGCTATGGAAGGGCTTCCAGTACGGTGACTGGCTCGACCCGGACGCGCCCATGGACAACCCCGCCGGCGGCAAAACCGACCGACACCTGGTCGCCGCCGCCTACCTGTGCAGGACCACCCGCGAAATGGCCCAGACCGCCGAAATCCTCGGCCACGAAAGTGACGCGGAAGAATTCACAGCCTTGGCCGAGACGGTCAGGGCCGCTTTCCGCCACGAATATGTCGCCCCGTCGGGCCGAGTGGTGAACGAAACGGCTACCGCCTACGCCCTGGCAATCACCTTCGACATTCTCACCCCCGAAGAGAAGACCCACGCGGGCAACCAGCTCGCGGCAATCGTCGCCAAGGCCGGCTATCGCATTTCCACCGGGTTCGCCGGCACGCCGCTTGTCACCGATGCCCTGTCCAGCACGGGCCACCTCGACGAGGCGTACCTGCTGCTGCTGGAAACCGGCTGCCCATCGTTCCTCTATCCGGTCACCATGGGGGCGACGACCATCTGGGAGCGCTGGGATTCGATCCGCCCCGACGGGACCGTCAATCCCTCGGGCATGACCTCGCTGAACCACTACGCCCTGGGCGCGGTCGTTGACTGGATGCACCGCACCATCGGCGGACTGACCGCCTACACCCCCGGATATAAGAGCATGCGCATCGCCCCCCAAATCGGCGGAAATCTGACGCACGCAGCCCTCCGGCACAACACCACCCACGGCGAGGTGTCCATCGCATGGAAGCTCGAGGAGAACCGGATGAGCCTGAGCGTCAGCATCCCCACAGGAACAACCGCCACGGTGGAACTTCCCCAGCACCCGGACAACGCCACTGTTCAGATTGAGGCCGGCAACCACCAGTGGGACTACGAAATCATCCCCGATGAGCAGGACTACACCATGGATACGCCCCTGGGCGTCCTCGCTGGCAGCCCCGCAGTCTGGCGCCGCATCTCTGCCGTTTTCGCCGAGCACCTGCCCGGCATCCCCATCGACGGGACAGCGCCGGAAGCAGCAGCGGTTTCCCTGAACATCCTCGTCGAACACATCCCCGGTGCCCCACAGGCACTGATTGACGACCTCACAACAGCAGTTACCGCCGAAGGAGCCACCGCATGAGCACCCCCGATCTGAGCCGCCTGACCCTCGAGCAGAAAGCATCACTGCTTTCCGGCAGCGACTTCTGGGGCACCAAGGAGCTCAAGGAAGCGGGTATTCCGCCTCTTGTTCTCTCGGACGGCCCTCACGGGATCCGCCGGCAGGCAGGACAATCGGACCACCTCGGCATCAATGACAGCCTTCCGTCGACCTGCCTGCCACCCGCGGTGGCCGTTGGATCCAGTTGGAACCCGGACATTGCCGCCAGGGTGGGGGAGGCCGTAGGGCGGGAAGCGCGGGCATTCGGCGTCGCCATCGCATTGGGTCCCGGTGTCAATATCAAACGATCCCCGCTGTGCGGGAGGAACTTTGAGTACTACTCTGAGGACCCGCTGCTCTCCGGAGTGCTGGGAGCAGCCCACGTCAACGCCGTGCAAGCCGTGGGCACTGGCGCGTCCGTCAAACATTTCGCTGCGAACAACCAGGAAACCGAGCGGATGCGGATCAGCGCAGATGTCGATGAACGAACCTTGCGCGAGATTTACCTGCCGGCCTTCGAGCGCGTCGTCACGGAAGCAAATCCCGCAACGGTGATGAGTTCCTACAACAAAATCAATGGCGTCCCCGCGTCCGAAAATCCGTGGCTGCTCACGGACGTACTGCGTCACGAGTGGGGTTTTCAAGGTGCCGTTGTGTCCGACTGGGGTGCCGTGAGCGACCGGGTCGCCGGCGTCAAAGCGGGCCTGGATCTGGAAATGCCCGGCAGAGGGCCGGCCATCGATCAGGAAGTTGTTGACGCAGTCCTCTCCGGGGATCTGGACGAGGCTGTGGTGGATGCCAGTGTTCGACGCGTCGCCAGACTTACCGACTTCGCTCCCGAACAGGGGGTGACCTTCGACGTTGACGAACATCACGCCCTGGCACGTGAACTGGCCACTGAGGGAATCGTTCTTCTGCGCAACGAAAACAGCGCCCTGCCCCTGCTTGCCGGGCAACGGATTGCTGTTATCGGAGCGTTCGCTGACACGCCACGTTTCCAGGGAGGCGGAAGTTCCCACATCAACCCCACGCGCTTGGATAATGCCCTCGACGCCATCCATGTCCACGCACAAAAAATGAACTCCCGGGTGACCTTCGCACAAGGTTTTACCTTGGATGGGTCCGGGGACGAGGCCACCCTGCTCACTGACGCTGTGACTGCTGCATCCTCGGCAGATGTCGCCGTAGTCTTCGTCGGGCTTGGTGAGCGCGAAGAATCCGAAGGATACGACCGGGACACCATGGTGCTGCCGCCTGTACAGGCTGTTTTGCTGAAGGCAATCGCCAAGGAAGCTCCCCGCACTGTCGTCGTCCTGTCCAACGGTGGTGTCGTCTCCCTGGAGGGATGGCACGACGACGTCGACGCCATTGTTGAAGGGTGGCTGCTGGGCCAGGGCGGCGGCCAGGCTCTTGCTGATGTCCTCTTCGGTGCCGCTAACCCTTCCGGGCATCTGGCCGAAACAATCCCGCTCCGGCTCGAAGACAACCTGAGCTACCTGAACTTCCCCGGCGAGCAGGGCCACGTCCGCTACGGCGAGGGCGTTTTCGTGGGGTATCGGTACTACGAGAGCGTCAACGTTCCCGTCCGGTATCCGTTCGGCTACGGACTGAGCTACACCCAGTTCAGCACCACTGGGCTGACAGTGGACAGCAACAATGTTGATGAAGCTTTGGCCAGTGTCACCGTCAAGAACACTGGGGATCGTGCGGGCAAGCACGTCGTGCAGCTCTATGTTTCAACCAACGCCGGCCCGGTCCGACGCCCGGTCCGTGAGTTGCGGGCCTTCGCCAAGGTGGAGTTGCAGGCAGGGGAGGAACGCACGGTTGACTTCAGCCTCGACCGCCGGGCTTTTGCTTACTGGAACGTCGAGTTGGGGCAATGGGTAGTACCGGCCGGAACGTACCTCGTCCAGATCGGGACCGACTCTTCAACCGTTGTTGCAGAAAGTGCAATCGAACTGCGGGGCGACGTCATTGCCCGTCCGCTGACGATGCAGTCCTCTGTTGGTGACTGGTTGAGCCACCCGGTCGTCGGTTCGGTGCTCATGGAGGGCATGGCAGCGAACATGACCCCGGAACAGGCACAGCAGGCAGAGCAGAACCCTGAGGGCCTCAAGATGGTGGAATCCATGCCCATGCACCAGTTCCTCTCCTTTACAGGCAGCGTCTTTCCCCTCGAGGTCCTCGAATCGCTGATGGAACAGACACGCACGGAAGCAGCTGATAGCGAAACGGTGTCTGCATGAGGCGCACCCGGGTCTTCCTGACCGGCGCCACGGGGAACTGGGGCAGGCGAGTCCTCGACGAATTCCGCAGCCGCGATGACCGGTTCGAGGTAATCGCGCTTGTCCTGCCCGCCCCGAAGGACCTTGCCGTGATCCGCCAGTACGAGGACATGGAAAACCTGGAAGTGGTGTTCGGGGACCTCACCGACTACGCCGCAGTTGAAAAATGCGTGCGGGGCGCTGACTATGTGCTCCACATAGGCGCAGTCGTCTCCCCCTTGGCCGACGAGCACCCCGAACTGGCGATGCGCGTCAACACCGTCAGCATCCGAAACATCATCACCGCCGTCAAAGCCCAACCTGACCCGGCCGCAATCAGCGTCGTCGGGGTTGGGTCGATCGCCGAGACCGGGGACAGGACCCCGCCCCACCACTGGGGCAGGGTCGGCGATCCACTCCGCGTCTCCCAATTCGACGAATACGGCCAGTCCAAAATCATCGCCGAAAAAGAGCTCGTGGACTCAGGTCTTCCCCGGTGGGCGTGGCTGCGGCAGACCGGCATCTTCCACCCTGGTGTCCTGGAAATCCGCGACCCCATCATGACCCATTCCACCTTCACCGGGGTGATGGAATGGGTCTCGGTGGAAGACGCGGCCCGTCTGATGGCTAACCTCTGCGAGCCCGACGTTCCGGAAGATTTTTGGGCCGGGATCTACAACATCGGGGGAGGGGAGGAGTGGCGGTTGGGGAACTGGGAACTCCAGACACGGATTGCCTCTGCCCTCGGAGTCAAGGACGTACGCGCCTGGTACGAACGCAACTGGTTCGCGACCCGTAACTTCCACGGACAGTGGTACGCCGACTCCGACCGGCTCGAACAGCTCGTCCCGTTCCGCCGCGACACCGTTGACGCCGCATTGGCCCGTGTTCTGGACCAGAACCCCGGGCTGCGTCTGGCCGGAAAGATTCCAGCCTGGATCGTAAAAAACCTGGTCATGAAACCGCTTACGCTCAAAAACCGCGGAACCATGGCATACCTGAGGGACAACGATGACAAAGCCATCACTGCCTATTTCGGCTCCCGGGCGGAATGGGAAGAGATAGGCGGATGGGACACCTTCTGGCCTCCGCGCCCCGGCCGGGTACGAACCCTCCTCGAGCACGGGTACGACGAAACAAAGCCTTGCGACGACTGGGCCATTAAGGACTACCAGGAAGCAGCCGACTTCCGCGGTGGCGTACTGCTATCGACAAAGGCCACCGTCGGGGACATCAGCACTCCATTGCAATGGAAGTGCGCCGACGGCCACGCATTCTCCGGAAGCCCTCGGCTCGTTCTCCTTGGGGGCCATTGGTGTCCCGTGTGCGTCCGCACCCCATCGGAGTACCGGGAGCAGGCAGAACACAACGCTTTCCTGGCCCAGATCGAGCTGGCACACCAGCCCATCCCGGTGCCGAGCGCATGAGCCAGGATCAGCAGGTCTCCAGTAATGCTCTGGTTGTGACAGACCAAAGCGTCAGCGGGCGTCATGGAACCATTCCCACTCGCCACTACGCCACGTCCCACGCGGCCAGGGAAGCGATGCCCCTGATCTGGCTGCACGGCGGCGCCTTCGCTTATGGCGGCCTTGACCAGGCCGAAAGCGACGCGCCTGCCCGTGCCCTGGCCGCTGCCGGCAGGCCCGTTGTCACTGTCGACTACAGTCTCGTGCCACGCTGGAGCTGGGTTAAAGCCCCACGACCAGGGCGGCTGCCCGGCATCAGGTACCCCATACCCGTAGAGGACGTCCTGGATGTCGTCGCCTCAGTCCAGGCGAAAGCTCCCGACGGCAAGGTCTTCCTCGGAGGCGCAAGCGCAGGTGCCTGCCTTGCTGCTGCGGCCACAATCCGGTTACGCGAAAAGGGCCGGATCCCTGAAGGACTCATCCTTTTCTACGGAACCTTTCACGCGAAACTGCCACCCCTGAGTTCTGAGCTTCGTTCCCGTATCCGCGGGCGCTATGCCTTCGCACAATTCCGCGCCGGCACCGTCGAGAAGATGAACCGCGCCTACGCAGGATCACCGGAAGCAATGCACCGGGCGGACGCCTTTCCGGGTGGGCACGACCTCAACCAGTTCCCCCCAACCCTCATGATCGACGCCGATCACGACTCCCTGCGCGCATCAGGAGAAGCATTCGCCCGCGAACTACGCAAAGCCCATGTTTCTCTCGACTACGCCATACCGCACCGTTCCCGACACGGCTTCCTGGACAAACCAGGCACGGAACAGTTCCACGACGCACTGCATAGGGCCTCCCAGTGGCTGCGCAGATGTGAACATCTAAGCCGCCAACACCCAACCGGCCACAACACGCCCAACCCCTGAATCCCAATACGGAAGAGCGTACGCCCTTGACTGCCCGAATTGATGCCGCTGCCCAGGACCTCCTCGCCAAGGCGACCTGGATCCAAGCCGCCGAGGATACTGTCCCTCCGGCCGGCTCGCGCCCAGCTTACGAATTCCGCACCATCTTCTCCCTTCACGAAGCCCCACGACACGCCACCCTGGCTGCCACGGCCCACGGGATCTATGAAGCCTTCATCAACGGGGTCCGTGTTGGCGATGTGGAACTCGCGCCCGGCCTGACCAGTTACGCCAAAACCCTCTACGTGCAGCACCACGAGGTCACCGACTTACTGAAGGCGGGCCTCAATGAACTGCGGCTGGTGCTAAGCGATGGATGGTTCCGTGGACGGACCGGACCCAGCCGGGTCCCTGACAATTTCGGAACCCATACCGGTGTTATCGCACAGCTCGATGCCGAAACATCAGCAGACACCGTCATCGTTGCCACCGGCCCCGACTGGGAATACGGCACCGGCGCCATCATTGCCGCAGACCTCATGGACGGGCAAACCGTCGACTTCACGAGAATGGACGACATCGCATGGCAGCACGCCAAGGTCTCCGACGACACGCTGACCCTGGACCCATCCCGGCTCGCCTTTCACCGGCCCCTGCCGTGCGGCGCATCCGTGAATACCCCGCTGTCGCCGTCACCAGGCTTTCCGGCGGCCGGCAGATCGTGGACTTAGGACAGAACCTCAACGGTTGGGTGCGGTTGTCCGCGCTCGGACCGGCAGGAACCACGATCACACTCACCCACGGAGAAGCCCTCAATCCCACCACCGGTGACCTGACCACCGCGCACCTGGCCTACACCCCATACCCGGACCCAAACCCGCTGCCCACAGGCCAAACCGACACCGTCATCTCCCGCGGGCGGGACGGTGACGTGTTCGAACCACGCCACACCACCCACGGAGATAGATGGACGAAGAATGTGGGCAAAAGTAAGTGTTGACAATGTCAACACTCTTGGCCGCGGATTGGGTGGTATAGCCTGCGGATTGCCGCGGATTCCGGATGTTTCTGCGGGTTCCTAGCCTTTGTAAGGCCGGGAATGCAGTTCGAGTCCCACCTCGGGCACAGCATATCCCCTCGTCAGAGGCGATTTTGCTTTGGCGTGTGTACAAACTTTGCGCTGGCGCGCCTCTGACGCTAAGAGCGCGGGCTTTGGCCTGGCCGCCGCGAGGTCTATGCAGGTGTGTGGGGTGGCGGGTTCAAGTCCCTGGCTGGTGGGGCCTCCCGCCTGCTGTAAGTGGGTTTACTGAGTTCCTCGTTTCGATTCTGTAGGGTGGGTCGTGGGTGGCCAACACCTATTCATGGTGCGGGGGTCACGGGTACAACATGACGTTCCCGGCTTTGGTGCAGAACTTGGTAGAAGGCTCCTGATGGACGTCATGGGAGCCGCTTATGGTTTCTTTGTCCAGCCAAAGTGGGTGTGGACACTGTCCACACTTACGTCTGCTTTAAGCGGTCCAGTGGCGACGTAGGGGCGTCGAAGGAAAATTAGTGGCAGATAGCTTCTGTTGGTACTGCTGGTCTGGATAGTTGGTCGTGAGATTCAGCGTCCACGAAGTGGCGAGATCCGGTGTCCACGATGTTGCGAGATGGCACACCAACAACTCGGAACGCCGGTACCATCTCACGCTATCTGCCAGAATTAGGATTGCGCGCTGCATCGGTCGTCCTGATGACACGTTTCCAGGGCTCAGTGTCTGTAAGGAGCTGAATTGGGAACCTTCGCGCGTCCCTCTGACTCCGTCTACGGGCAGTGCCGCGGTTAGCTGTGAAGTCGTGTAGGTGGCAGCTACATGACTCGTCTCAGTGTTGGGACGTGCGCAGTGGCGGTCCATTCGCCGTCACCATGGTGGTGGATGACTTTCTTCTGTTTCGGCATGGTGGCCTCTGCCGACCACAATGGAACCGTGATTGAAGACACTCCTGAAGTTGGTGGGCAAACCGCATTGCCGGGCCTTTCCACTGCGGCAGACAGGGCGTTAAGACTTGAGCTCGAGGAGCTTCGTCTGGACAATGCCAGACTGCGGAAGCTCTTGGAACTCACGGAACCGGAGTCAAAGGCAGCCCACCTGGCTCAGGCTGTACTTCCTTCAGCGGTGCACCATGGTCCGGTCACCATGGATTCGTCTCCGGAAGCGAAAGTCCGGCTGTTCCAGGATTTGTTCAGGGCGCGCAACGATGTGTACGCAGTCCGGTGGGAAAACTCGCGTGACGGCCGCTCCGGCTGGGTCCCTGCCGTCGCCGGTGGCTGGCGTAAAGGCGCGAACATCGCAGGCGCCAGATTCCTGCCGCTTACTCAAATAGTCATTGCCGACCATTTGCGCGGAGAGCAGCACATTGGTCTCTATCCTTTGACTGAACAGGACACCTGTTGGTGGGTCGCCGCGGACTTTGACGGCGGCGCCGCAATGCTCGATGCACTTGCGTACGCTAAGGCTGCTCGCTTTCGAGGTATTCCCGCGGCCCTGGAAGTGTCCCAGTCCGGGCGTGGCGCCCATGTGTGGATCTTCTTCAGCGCCGCCATACCGGCGTCCGCAGCTCGCCAGCTTGGCACCGGCCTCATTCATGAGGCGATGGCGCTTCGCGGCAGCATGAGCCTGGCAAGTTACGACAGGCTTTTTCCCGCCCAAGACGTTCACTCGGGCAAAGGTATGGGGAACCTGATAGCCGCACCGCTGAACGGCAAGCGCCGCCAGCATGGCACCACCCTGTTCCTCGACACAACGACCCTCGAACCATATGAGGACCAATGGGCGTACCTGTCCAGTCTGGATCGGCTTTCGGATCGTGAAGTTCGCGACCATATCCGCAGACTGCCGGCAGTTAGGCTGGGAAATGAAGTTCGCCGGCTGGAATTGCCCCAATCGTCCAAAATTGTTCCGCGCCCCGCACTGATTGTTCGTGCAGGTTTCGCGTCACGTCTGACGATCAAAGCCGCGGACCTTGGACCAGCAATGATCTCGGCCGTCAAGCATGCCGCGTCCATGCCGAACCCGGAGTTCTATGAACGCCAACGCCAGAGGCGGTCCACCTGGAACATTCCTCGATACCTGCGCAACTACGACGAAACGCTTGACGGCGACCTTATCTTGCCCCGTGGTCTGTTGCCCCTGTTACAGCAACTCGTCGAATCGAGTGGCAGCTCGCTGCGCATTGATGATCAACGGGCGCAAGGCACGGCTCAAAGCTTCGAGTTCTCGGGCAGCCTGCGCTCCGAACAACAAAGCGGCTTGGACGCCGCCACTGCCGCCGAGCACGGAGTCCTGGTAGCCCCGCCCGGTACGGGAAAGACTGTGATGGCGTGTGCTGCGATGGCACTGCGCGGCGTCTCAACTCTCATTCTGGTTGATCGTAAAGCCTTAGCGGAGCAGTGGCGCAGCCGCATCCGCCAATTCATGGACGAGCAGTGCGGCCAAATCGGAGGTGGCCGTGCCAAGACGACGGGGCGGGTCGATGTCGCGCTGTTGCCTACCTTGGCCCGGCGGGAAAATGTTGCCGAGCTGACCGCCGGCTACGGTTTCGTCATCGTAGACGAATGTCACCACGTCCCGGCGGCAGCATTCACCCACGTCATGAACCAGATTCAGGCCCGGTACTGGCTGGGGCTGACGGCCACGCCATACCGCCGCGACAAGTTGGACTCGCTGATCTATCACCAGCTCGGCCAAATCTCCCACACGATTTCCCCAGCTGTTCCGCAGCAGCTGCCAACGCACGCCCACGAGATTGCCGAACCGGCGCTGGCCTTGGAACTGCACCGGACCTCATACGTGTACGACGGCGCCGCAGACCCCAGCGAGCCGGGCGGGATCTCTGCCATCTACAAGGACTTGATCGCCAACGAGGAACGCCTGCAGCAAATCTACGACGACGTCATTGAAGCTTACGAACAGAACTCCCGAATCCTTGTACTGACTACGTGGAAAGCCCATCTTGAGTCCCTGAGGGCCCGGTTCGAGGCGGCTGGTCTGAATCCGGTGGTTTTCACTGGGGCGATGAAAGCCAAGGAACGACAGGCCGCCGTCGACCTTCTTGCCACCACTGATGATGCGCAGCCTCTGCTGGTCTTGGGCACCGGCTCATACATTGGAGAAGGCTTTGACTGCCCAAAACTGGATACCCTGTTCCTGGCAGCGCCTGTGTCCTTCAAAGGCAGATTGGTCCAGTACGTCGGCCGGGTTATCCGGCCGTACCCGGGTAAAACTGTCTCGACTGTTCACGACTACTACGACGAATCCACACCCCTACTGGCAGCGTCCCTGAATAAACGGGCGCCAGGGTACGTCTCGCTCGGGTTCCCTGATCCGCGCAAGCTAAAAAACAGATGACAGCGTTCCCAAGACCGTAGATGGCGGGTGCCTGCGTCGCCACAAATCCTCGGAACCGTATTCTTGGGAGGTCACCTTCGGGCAGCCGGATACGTCTCACGCCAGTGGACTACCTGATACCGCTTAGTATCATCGAACATGGACATAAACCTGCGTGTTTCAGAAGGCGGTGACCGCCGTCCGGTTGAGCCTAATGCCACGGCGCACACCCCCAAGTCGGAGTTTCTTGGTCAAGTCACCGGTTAGGACGTCCAGCGTCACCGGCACATGCAAAGAATCAGCACGGGCCGGGACTTCGTTAAGAACCACGAGGCCGGGCTGTTGAAACGCCTTTAGGATGCCTGAGTTGTCGCCTCGATAAGACGACATCATCGCCTTGCGAGGTCTTCTTGTCTGCGACGCATTGCTCGGCCACAACCGAATGGGTGTGACGGCTCGTCCCTCCTGCACGTCCAACAAGTGGCGGCCGCAATATAGCACTTGAGTTGTAGAACACCTGAGTTGTATGATGGCCTCGATGTGGAATGTTGACGTGGGACTCGTGGAGCCGTGGCTGTTAGGTCTTGACCAAGACTCATATGAGCAGATTGTTGCTGCATTAGAGCTTCTCGCCGAGCGCGGCCTCAACTTGGTCGTCCATTGGTCGACACAGTGGTCCGTTCGCGGCATAAGAACATGAAGGAACTGCGGCCGGGATCGAGCGGGCGGTCGGAACTGCGAATCCTGTTTGCCTTTGATCCAGAGCGGCGGGCGATCCTGCTTGTCGCCGGGGACAAGGCGGGCAACTGGAGCAAGTGGTACACGACGAACATTCCGGTTGCGGATGACCTGTTCGATGATCATCTGAGGATCCTGAAAGGAGAGGCATAGTGGCGAAGTCTATGGAAGAACTACTGGCCAAGCGTCCGGTGGACCGGGCAGCTGTCGATGCCCACAAGAAGCGGATGCTCGATGAGGTCCGGGCCTACCGGCTTCGGGAGCTCCGCGAGGCATCTGAGCTGACGCAGGTCGAGCTGGCTGGGCGCCTGCATGTCAGCCAGAACCGGGTCTCCCGCATCGAGCACGGTGACATTGATCGTGCCCAGGTCGACACCTTGCGGAAATACGTCGAGGCGCTCGGCGGCCGGCTTCGTGTCGAGGTAGAGCTAGGCGACGAACGGATCCAGATCGCCTGACGAAACGACCCGAAGCGATCAGCGACGGCAGTCGTCTTGCCCATACAGCGAGGTCTAACAGGTGGAAAAAGGAGTGTGGACAATGTCCACACTCCCGGCCTCGGACTGGGTCGTACCGGTGCCGGACTGGCCCGGATTCCGCATGTTTCCGCAGGAGCCCAATGTTTGCGGGGGAGCGAATGCAGTTCGAGTCCCACCTCGGGCACGTGTTTTCCCTGGTCAGGGGCCTTTTTTGCGGTCTTTTGGTGTGCACATTGTGCACACTCTCGCCTCTGATCTGATGTTCCGGGTGTGTGGGGTCCCGGACCTATTCGGTTGTGTAGGGGAGCAGCTCTCTACGGCGGGCCGCATACCGCCCTGTGGGGTCTCTTCTGGGCGTTCATCCTCGTTCGTCCTTCCGCTGGGTTTTCGCGTTCACCACTTCATGGTGGCTAGTTCCGCTTGCAACATGATTTGCAGATCATTTCTCTGATCGACCTTGCGGCCGGTCCGGATTTCCCGCTCTGATACCTGTTCATGCAGGACTGCGGGGGAACGGCATGACTTGGCAACTGCTCCGAAGCTGATCATGAGCTCGATGAGCGTGGCCAGTGGGTAGGCGGGCCGGCTTCGAGGGCGGGTTGTAGGAACTGGTGGGCTTTGCTGCCATGGCCTTCGCACCAGTAGCCGCCTGCCGCAGCCATCATTTTTCCCGTCATCGCCACATCCGGATTCTGGGTATCCGGCGTTGCTTTCTTCGCTGTTTCGCGGTGCGAGCCGGCCTCCGGATCCAAAATCAGCACCCCCGACGATCTCGGGCTCCGCCGTCGTTAACGCATGCTGGGCGAGCAGCGCGGCGACCACCCAGACCGGATCTTTGCCGATCGCCCTTGCGATCACGGCGGTCGTTCACGGGTTAGTAGTCGGGTCTCGTTCCGTGGCCATGCAGGCGACGCTAGCGCGACTACCTCTTCGAAAGATCTCAATGAACCCCCTTGGACGGGCATTGGCCTGCACAGGAAATTTTCGAAATTTAGTTGACACATGGAATCTAGCCGCGGAAACGGAAGGATATTCGGACAACCGGTCGAGCGTCATGCGCACGGCACGGTCAACGCACTTCCGAAGGGTACTGCTTGGGCATAATGGCCATCTTTCTCACAAAAGACAGCGGCATCAAACCCGGGACGGTTCAGCACACCATTTGCGCAGGTTCCCCGATAGTTGGGAATTCAGTTCTGACATTCGGGGACCAGCTCAGCTCCCGGGTGCGCCTGGAGGCTGCCAGGCTGTGAACTGGCCACCTTCAAGGTGTGTACATTGTGCACATTTTGGGCTTCGGTTTGGGTCGTATGTGTGGGCTCACCGCATTATGGAACGCAGGCATCCGTGTTCCGGATGAACTCTCGGTGGCCGGCTTCGACAACATTTTCACGACATCGCTGGCGCCGATCTCCATCACCACGGTCGATCAATCAGGCCTCGACATGGGCGCTGCGGAGGACGCCTTCTGTTGGAGCGAATTGGTGGCCGAAGCGAGGCAGTGAATACCGTGGTGCGGCCAACATTGGTTGCGCGGAAGACACCGGCAGCGCCCCAGTTGACTGTGTCAACCTGATAGGCCCACCGGGCCCGGAGGGTACCCCGTCCGGATTTCAGCTTTAGGTAATAGGATCTATCAGTTCTTGGCAGAGCCAGGTGAAGGTGCGCCGGGCTGACGTGCAGGGGAGTGGGGCCGGGCGTTTTGCCCATCTTCCATGTGACGTTTTCGATGCTGGCGGCACTGGGAGCGTCGGGACGGAAGTCTTGTCCGGCGGGCAGTCCGCAGTTCAGTTCTTTGCAGAGTGACTTGATTGCCAAGGGTAGGATGGTACTGATTTGGTACCATGGGTGTATGGCTATGAATCTGCGTGTTCCCGAAGACTTGGATCGGCGTCTAGATCAGCTCGCTGCCGAGGAGCATACATCCAAGTCTGCGTTGCTGCTCCAGGGTGCAGAGCTTGTGCTGCAGCGTCACAGGCGCAGCCGTGACATCGGCGAGGGCCTGGATTTCGTCATGAGCCATGATGCGGAGCTCCTCACCCGCCTTGAGGATGCGTGACCGCGTACCTCGAAATCGAAGATGCGCTGCAGGTCGTTGACCGGTACGGGTTCCATATCCGTGACATCGGGCTCTTGGCCTCGGCTTTGGCGCGGCCGGCAACAACGGTCTTGGGCACGGAAGCCTATCCGCAGCTGCCGATGAAGGCAGCAGCACTATTGGAGTCGGTGGCGCGGTTCCACCCGCTGATCGACGGTAACAAGCGCACGGCGTGGACGCTCATGGTTCTGATGCTCTGGATCAATGGCTACCGGCATGACTTCACCACTGATGCGGCATTTGATCTCGTCGTGGGGGTGGCCGCGGGCGATGTCTCACTTGAGATCAGCGCCGGGCTGATTGCCACGCATCTGGTCAGGCGCTAGCTAGACGCCGGGTTCGTGGGCTTGCCGGTTGGGCGGATTTCTGCCCACGTCATGTGAGTCTGTGCCGGTCGGGGTGATGAAATGACTGACAGGAGGTGGCGGCGGCCATGAAGATCCGGGAAGCTGGCCACGAGGTTGGACCGGTGTATGTCCCTTTTGTGGCGTCCCGACATTCTCGGAGTTTGAAGGCGCAGAAGTTCATCCGGCTGAGCAAAATGCGTCAAGACAAAGAAGAACCGCATCCCTCTGAAGTGGCATGCGGTGCGCTGGTGCAGTGCATTGGAAAGATGAAATTCGCGTGTGTACATTGTCCACACTTTGGTCTTCGGACTGGGTCGAACAGCCCTCGGATCGGGCCGGATTCCGCATGTTTGCAGGGCAGTCCAGTGTTTGCAAGGGCTGGAACCCGGTTCGAGTCCCACCTCGGGCACGTGTTTTCCCTGCTCAGGGGCTTGCGGGCCGCTGAATGTGTACAAATCTCCTTTATGGCCCCCTGCAGGGGCCCATTCTTGTTGGTGGCCGTTGCTGTGGCTGGGCGGCTCCTTCCCTTGGCCTGGACAGCGGTGTTGCTGTGTACTCCTTCATGGCTGGGATCGCTTCGAACTGCATGACTTGCTGCGACGCGGGATCAACTTCGCATGATCGTCCCTGCCGGAAGAGGGAACACCCCGGAAGTCCCGGCATGACCGCGGTGATGTTCTCGAGCATCGGCTCAGGGCCGAGTGAACCGCCAGTGCGGGCGGATGGCGTCGCTGTGGGGGACCGGCTTGCGGGCGGCAGATTCAGCTGGAGGAGGCAGGCTCGTCGGGGCCGGCCAAGTCGGTCTGGATCGCCCGGATGATGGAGGCGAGGATTCCGGACGCGAGAAGTCCTGGCCCCAGCGGACCAGCGGAGTTCTCCCCGAGAGGTGGAAGGCGCCGAAGCGCGGACCGGGCTTCGGCGCTCATGTCGTGGAGTTGCCAGCGGATCTCGTCGTCGACCGTCTGGGGCCAATCGGGCGCCGCCAGTCCGGCCGCTTTCGCGGCATATGCGGCTGCCCCCAGGGCGTGCGCGCCCATGTGGGCGACGGCCGCAGCTTGCGTGGCAGACCGGGCGGCAGCCACCGCAGCAGGGCTCATCACCTCGCGTGCGGCACGGCCGGCCACAAACCGCCGGCGTATCTCTTCGGCGGCACTGAGCTCACCGCGAGCGAAGGCCCGGGCCCGGGCGATGGCGTCGCGGGGGCGATCATCTGCCGGCGCCTCTGCCTCAAATAAGGCCACGACCCGCTCAGCGCAGTCTGCGGCCCAGCTCGCGACGACACGGCGCTCGGCCTCGCTCAGCGTCTGCGGAGAAGCCACGTCGTCGGCGGTGACGCTGACGGGGGTCAGCCCGTGTGCCGCTGGCTGAATGATACGAGACGCGATTGCATTTCCCAGTACGGAGTGGCGGCCGGCGTTGGCTGGCCGTCCCGAAGGGCGTTGGCCACGTTCACCGCTGCGTCAATTGCGGCGCGGTACGGCAGGGAGCCGGAACTCACCCGCCGGACGCCCAGCTCACCCAGCTCGGCAACGGTCAGCGAGGGATGTGCCAGGACGTTGACGGGCAGCCCAATGCCCGCGGTGACGGTCTGGATGTCCTCCGGATCCACAAGTCCGGGGATAAAGATCCCGTCCGCCCCGGCGTCGGCGTAGACACCCGCCCGGAGCAGGACGGCATCCACAGTGGCCTGTTCGCCGAACCATATGTTGTCCACCCGGGCGTTGATGAACATAGCCGGGCTGCGTCGCTTGACGGCGGCAACCTTGTCGGCGAAGGCTGCTGGATCGACCAGGTGCCCGGCGGTGCTGTCCTCCAGGTTGACCCCGGCCACGCCTAGGGTAGCCAGTTGGGCCACCAGTTCCGCGACCTCGGCGGGGTCATCGGAGTAGCCGTCCTCGATATCGGCTGTGACGTGGACAGGCAGGTGGCACATTTGCTCCAGCAGTGCGGTGGTTACGGCTTTGCTGGACCGGCCTCCGTCGGGCAGGCCGGCACTTGCCGCAATGCCAAAGCTCGTGGTGCCGACGGCCGGGAATCCCGCCGTCGCAAATGCCAAGGCGGATCCGAGGTCCCACGCATTGGGCAGCAGGAGTGGCACCGCGGTGTGGTGGAGTTCCCGGAAAGTGGCCGTTTTCATTCGCATCCCCTGCCAGCCGAATTAGGTGAATCCCCCTTCAGTCTACAAACGTGGGGGAGCGGTGCAACGAATCATCCTTCCCGGACCTATTCGTCATTGAGGCGGAACGGGCGGCGTTCCTGCAGGATAGGAAAGTCCTCATCGACGAAGGCCTCGATAGCTGTCGTGGTAGCTGTCGGGCGCTAAGGAGAATCCGTCGCAGGCACCTGCTCCGAGCCAGTTCATCCCAAACTCAGGCTAAAGGGACATGGGCCCCTTCTGCGAGATTGTTAGAATCCGGTGATAGCCCGCAGATCAGTGAAATGAACAGGTTGGCAGGGGATTCGGATGGGGCAGCCGTACCGTATCGACACTCACCAGCACATCGTTCCGCCGGGGTATGCGGGGTGGATGCGTGAAAAGGGGATACACCCCGGTGGGATTGGTCTGCCGTCGTGGTCCGAGCGCTCCGCGTTGAAGTTCATGGACAGGCACGACGTGCAGACGGGCATCCTTTCCTTGTCCACGCCCGGCGTCTACTTCGGGGATGTGATGGAAGCGCGGTTGAGGGCGCGGGAAGTCAACGAGTTCTGTGCGGAGGTGGTGGCCGCACGGCCGGATCGGTTCGGGTTCTTTGCGACGCTCACACTGCCGGACGTGGAAGGTGCCCTTGCGGAGGCCCGGTACGCCCTGGACACCCTTCTCGCGGACGGGATAGTGTTGCTGGCCAACAACGACGGCCGCTACCTCGGAGATCCGGGTTTTGAGCCCCTGCTGGGGTTCCTGCACCACCGCCGGGCCGTGGTGTTCATCCACCCGGGTGACCTTCCGGCTCCGGCTGTGCCGGGCATACCGGCCTTTGCCGCGGATTTCATGCTCGACACCACCCGTACGGCGATTAGCCTAGTCCTGTCCGGTGCGATGGAGAAGTTCTCCGGGATCAAGTTTGTTCTGGCCCATGCGGGCGGCTTCGTGCCCTACATTGCCTATAGGATCCTGCTGACGATGCTCCTCGACAGGGATCTGGCTCTCAGCGCGCTGGCGGCGTTGGGAGATAAGAAGCAGTCCGTCCTGCGACGTTTTTACTACGACGTCGCCCTGTCTGCCAGCCCGGCGGCGTTGCCCAGCCTGCTCGAGGTAGCTGACCCGGGCCGCATCACATACGGCACTGACTTCCCGTTTGCCCCGTCTGCAGCGATCGATTTCATGAACATGCAGTATGAGAATTATCCGCTGGATCCCGTAGTGCGCGCGGCGATAGACCGCGGCAACTCCGAGGCGCTGTTTCCTCGTCTCAGCCCTGATCGGCATTAGGCCATTGAGGGCGTTTCGCCCCGTAGCAGGCTATTAGCGATGGCAGACGCGGGGGTCGTCTTGTCATGGCCTGCCACCGGACCAGGGGCCCGGTCCGTGGCCCCACGGCTCCAGCCCATGCTCCAGAGGAGACCGCTTGGGCCAGTATCCTTGCGTCACGAGAATCACCCTGAGTGCAGCGGACGTCCGGGGGTGATCCTCGCCGCCAGGGTGGGTTACACCCCGGCTCGGCAATGCCGGGCCAACTCTTTGGTCGACACAATGCTGTCTGTGGTGTTTGCTTAGCCCATGAGAGCCACCACCTCGGGCGCCGACAGTGGCGATCCAGACGATCAATCCGAGCTGCGCCATATGACTAAAGACGAATCCGACGATCTCGACCGAGTACGACGCAGGGAGAAGACCCAGAAGATTCTTGAGGACGCGAGCGACCGGGATGATGAAGCAACGGCACGAGACGCCGTGGCCGATGAAAGGGCGCGGGTCGCCGATTTGGATGCTTTCACCGACCTGAACAGTACCTACGAGGGGCAGGGTGAGCGCCGGGCTGCGGCCCATGACCGGGCCGACTCGAAAGCGGACCGTGAATCCTCAGCCGAGGATCGTATTCACCTGAGCGAGGACGAATACTGAAACAGCCCGCCCATCCGCGGCCTGTTGAGCCTGCCCGCGCTGAGCCAGCTGGAGCTGGCTGAGCGCGAGATCATCGCATCGGTGCTAAGCGAGTGCCGGGGAAACAAGTCCGACGCTGCAGAACAGCTGCGCATCTCCCGCGGAACGCTCTACGAGCGAATTCTCCGGTATGGGTTATAAGGACACCCCCGTAGGTTGAACTACCGTTCGCCAGGGTCCTCGGCAGTACGGGAAACATAGCGCGGCGGGGGTGCTCCACCGGAGCCGTGGGCGGCAAGGAGCGAGTCCATGGGGAGGCACAGCACAAGAAGCACCCCCGAGGCCATTCGGGGTGTTTCAGATGGTGTTCTGGGGGTTGTTCCGTGAGCGAGAAATTAGGGTGCGTACATTTTGCACACTTAGGGTCTCAGACTGGGCCGGGTCAGTGCCGGATCGGGCCGGATTCCTTACGTCTCCTAGGGAGTCCAATGTTTGCAGGGGCGGGAATGCAGTTCGAGTCCCACCTCGGGCACAGTGTTTTCGCCGTTCAGGGGCTTGTGGGCCTCTGGGTGTGCACAAACTGTTCACTTATGGGCCCCTGCGGGGGCCCTTTTTGTTGGTGGCCGTTGCGGTAACCGGCTGCCTCCTTTCTTATGTGGTGGAAGGTTCGGGCCTTTGTTTCTTCTTCACGGGTGCCTGCGGCGTCCACTACATGACGCTTTGACTTGGGAGGCGATGTCTCGTAGGGAGGCGCCGACTATCTGGCTCGTACTTCACATCCGTTCATTGCCTGGGTGGTCGAGGACGACATGACGGAACGGCGGGCCGCCGCGGTGCAAGTGGAGCGTCCGGTGCCAGGGCCGGGTGGCCGGCTGAAGCTCCCGCGACCGATCCGACAGACTCCTTGATCCGGTGGGAAACCTTTGTAAAGGGTTGTGTCCCGGTAGCTCTTCTGGCGTCCGGCGGCCCGCAGCGCAGACATCTCGCCGTGGGCGATTGGATCACAGTGCTGGACACGCTCGTTGTGCCCGCTGGCAACGACGACCCTGGCCACCAGCAGCCCGGTAAGGACCGCTGTGATCCCCAGCGCGGGGTACGCCCACCACGTGGGAGGGATTTCACGGCTAAAAAAGGGTGTGTCGATAAGATCGGTGGGCACCGCCACCACCAGATAGGCAAGGGCCGAGGCGGCTGCCGCCGCAAACCACCGGCGCGCCGGCCATTGGGACAGCGCCGCTGTCAAAGTCACGCGGTTCGTTTTATTCACAGGGGGCTTCCCGCCTTTCACATAGCATGCAAGGGAATAACTGATGCAGATTTCCGCCGGGCTGAAGCCCTGCCCTGCCGTCGATAAAGGAGCTCTAATGCCGAACACCGGGTCTTCAGACAATGCCCTGGACACGGGGGTTGCACGCGGTCTCCTGGTCCATTCCGCGGGACCGGCCGACAGCGCCGGAATCACCGCAGCACTGCGCAGCGCGGCCAACGCGGTGGCCGCGCTGCCTGCGGGTGTTCCCGTCGAGGTCGTGGTGCAGGGCCCCGGGGTGGCTCTGTTGGCCGCAGGCTCAACCCTGGAGGAGCCGGTCAGTGAAGCCCTCGCCCGGGGGATCCGGATCCTTGCGTGCGGGAACAGCCTTCGTTCTGTGGGCCTCGCGCCGGGGGAGTTGTCTTCCGGTGTTGGTTCGGTCCCGGCGGCCATTGCGCACCTGGCGGCGCGGCAGTGGGAAGGGTGGGCCTACGTCCGTTTGTGATGCGCGCTGACATCAGGTGGAAGGTCCTCTCGAGGTGCCCGTTTTGGTGGGAAAGAGCGGCCGGCAGCTCGTGCACACCTCGCCGGAATCCCCTCCGGTCGAGGGCGTGAGGGCTGTCCGCTCGAGTTGGAGTCGCTCCCGCAGCGCCCATCCCAGAAGGGCCAGTGAGAGGAGGGCGAAGGATGGCTGGATCACTCCGGCCAGAACTAGGGGGGCGGCGCCGGTGAACAGATGGGCTGCCAGCGTCCCTTGGCCGGTGGATGTTGCGATCACCAGTCCGGTCAGGCCGATCAGGGGCCAGCGGGTGTCGCAAACGGTGGCTTCGGCGCCGATGGGTGCATCAACGTAGCTGCCGACAACCAGGCCGGTCAGAACCGAGCCGGCCGCGACAATGACGGCATTCCACCACACGGCACCGGGTGGGCCCATCATGCCGTTCATCGACACGACAACAGCCGCGGCGGCGGCCGCGGCGATGCCTGCACCGGCCCTGCGGACCGGCCTCCAGCGTCGCAGCAGAGCGAAGTCACCGCTCAGGTGATGTCTTACTCCGGCCTTTGTCCGGCCACTGTCGCTCGCCACTGTTTCCTCGATCCGGTTGTCCGTATCCATGTCTGGTCAGCTGTGCACGGGTTGTGGGGGCGCCACTGCGCGGCGGTCGTGCAGTGCGGTCCAGATGAGGACGGCACCCACCAGGGCCATGGCCAGGAAAGCCAGTCCGGAATAGCCCATCGATGCAAGAACCGGGCCCGCCAAGGCCCCGCCGAGGGCGCCGGCGGCATTCATGCTGAGGTCCGAGATGCCCTGGATGGCGGGCCGGTCCTGGATGTGGACGGATTCCGCGACCATGGCCGAGCCGGCCACGACCGAAGCTGACCATCCGAGTCCGAGCAGGACGAGGCTGACCGTCACCCCGATACGGGAGTCCGCCGCGAACCCGGCGATTATCAGGGAGGCCAGGAGCATGCCCTGGCCCAGGACTATGACGCGCAGCCTCCCGGCTTTGTCCGCCAGCCACCCGAAGACGGGGGAGAGGGCGTACATGCCCGCAATGTGCAGACTGATGGTGAAGCCCACGATAACCAGGCTTGCTCCGTGTTCGCGCAGGTGGACCGGTGTCATGGACATCAGCGCCACCATGGTGGCGTGGCTGAGTGCGACGGCGGCCACCGCGTAGCGCGCACCCGCGTTGCTGCGCAGTATCAGCGTTCCACTCCGCGGCCGGGGCGCCTCGACGCTGGAGTCGCGCAGCGACATCGCAGTAAGCAGCGGGTCCGGGCGCAGCCCGGTCAGGTACACGAGGGCGGCGGCCAGCTGGGCGGCCACAGAGAAGGCAAAAGCGCCCGTGAGGGGCGGCAGGCCGAGCACTGCACCAACGGCCTCGCCCGGGCCGAAGAGGTTCGGGCCAAGCACAGCACCGATGGTGGTGGACCAGACGACGATGGAGAGATCCCGCGCCCTGGTGCCGGGCCGGGCAAGGTCGGTGGCGGCGAACCTGGCCTGCAGGTTGACCGCGGAACCCGCCCCGAGCAGCATCAGTCCAAACAGCAGCAGGGGAAAGACCGACCGCGACGCCGACGCGATGGCAATGACGGCACCGGTTCCGGCGATGAGCGCCCCGGTGGAGAGTGAGATCCGCCGTCCCCGGGCGACCGCGAGCCGGGCCAGGGGCACAGCAGCGACCGCAGCCCCGAGGGTGCTCATCGTGGCGGCCATGCCGGACCATGCCGGCGATCCGGAAAGCTGTGCCGCGAGCAGGGAACCAAGGGACAACGTGGCGCCCATGCCGATGCCGCCGAGAATCTGGCCGCCGACCAGGACGGAGACCACTTTGCGTTGAGGCGGGACGCCGCCGGCGGGGCCGGCCAGGGATGCGGCTGGCCGGGGTCCTGTGGACCCGGGAATTGTTGGCATCCTGCCAGTCTCTCAGATACCCCTTGGGGTATGCAAGAGCACTCCGGGGTGCTTGGCAAACGATACCCCCAGGGGTATTATTGATTGTGTAACCAATCTACCTGAGGAGTCACAATGTGCAGTCCCGTCCGTTGCAACAACTGTGGGAAGACCACCTGGGCCGGCTGCGGCGAGCATGTCGATTCGGTAATGGCTGACATTCCGGTGGAGCGGCGCTGCACCTGCTCCTGACCCGCCGGGTCAGAACCTGCCCTGCAATACGACCATGCAATACGTCCCCCTGCAGCACGGGGGCGTATCGCAGCGGGCTGTCAGCCGGGCTGAAGCCGCGGATACCAGCGCGCACGCTGTGGCGGGGATCTCCGGCGAATCCGCTCCTGCGGTGACGGTGGCTTGCTGAAACCTCGAGCCATACCGGATGCGCTGGCGCGCCCGGAGGGACAGCCAGAGTCGGGTGGGATGGACGGGTCAGATCGACTTTGAACCTGAAGAACATTCCGTCAGCGTCCCGCGGGCTGCTGTTTATGGCGCTGCCGACGTGCATGGCGCGGCTGACGACCGAATCCGCAGTCGTGGCTTGCTGGAGCCCTTGCTGGAACCTCAGGGGTTTGCGTTTGGCCGTCCGGAGTCACCGGCGAAGGCGACCGAGATCTCAGGGACTGATGTCAGTGAGTTGTGTACGGTGCAGTGGGAGGCGACGGCGAGCAGGGCCTCCCGCCGTTCGGTGGGCACGCCGTCGGGGATGGTGAGGTGCACATTGATCCGGGCGACGCGTGCGGGTCGCGAGCCCATCTCGAAATCAGCGTCGACGGCGAGGCCCTCGGTGGGCAGGGAGTGCCGTTCCAGGTAGCGGCGGGCATAGAACGCGACGCAGCCGGCGAGGCTTGCGATGAACAGTTCCGTCGGGGTGGGGCCGGTGTCCTCTCCGCCGTCGCCGACTGGCTGGTCGGTCCGGATGATGTGGCCGCGGATGTTGATGTCGAAGCGGTCACCGCCCAGGTGTGCGACCCGGACCGGCTGGCTTCCGCCGGGCGCGGGGCCTCCGGCGGCCGTTGCGGTGCCTGCGGGTGTGGTGACTGGTTCGCTGCTCAAGGTGTTTCTCGATCCGTTGGTGGGGCAGGCCCGGGAAGCCCCGGGCCGGAGCTGGGGGTCAGGCAACGTCCTAGGAGGCCGGGGCGGCTGCCACTTTAGCCCGGACCTCTTCCATGTCCAGTTCCTTGATGCCCTTGATGAGCTGTTCCAGCCCGGCCGCGTTCATCGCCCCCGGCTGGGAGAAGACCAGGATTCCTTCCCGGAAGGCCATCAGGGTGGGGATGGAGCTGATGCGGGCGGCAGCGGAGAGGCCGGGTTCGGCCTCGGTGTCCACCTTCGCGAAGACAATGTCCGTGTGGTTCTCGGAGGCTTTGCTGAACGTGGGGGCGAACATCCGGCAGGGCCCGCACCAGGCCGCCCAAAAATCCACCAGGACGATGTCGTTGCCGGTGATGGTGTCGTTGAAGGTCGCTTCAGTAACGTCGATGGTTGTCATAGTGAAATCATATACCCCCAGGGGTATTCGGGCAACAGGGCGGTGAGCTCTGCGCCGGTTTGCATTGATACCCCCTGGGGTATCATGATGGAAGGGTAACTACCCGCCCGGGCTGCCGGACACCATGGAAGGGCACCAGCATGAAGAGCATTTCAGTGGACGACCTGGCAGCACTCGGGTCTGATGTTTCCATCATCGACGTCCGGGAAGAAGGGGAATACGCGGAGGCCTGCGTCCCGGGAACGAAAAACATTCCGCTCTCGGGTTTCCGGCAGTCGCTCGGTGACGTTCCGGCCGGACGGACTGTCTACGTGATGTGCGCTTCCGGCGGCCGCAGTTCCCGCGCCACGGCGCATCTCGCCGGGCAAGGCTACGACGCAGTGAATGTCATGGGTGGTATCACGCCCACCCTGAAGGAACTCCGCATGCTCTTCCTGCGCCTGACCTAGGCCGGCTGCGGCTCCGGCCACTGCCAGAGCAACGGAGCCCAGCCCCAATATCCAGCACAACCGCCCCGTCCTAC
>Ga0213837_1000463_pt1 | contig 42484 bp, 73 predicted proteins | sample SWPATP12_FD_160572 | JGI IMG/M metagenome (GOLD analysis project Ga0213837, IMG submission 160572) | Coastal seawater microbial communities from Marineland, Florida, United States - SWPA TP1 #2 | ecosystem: Environmental > Aquatic > Marine > Coastal | place: USA: Florida | collected 2016-08-06
GGAGCGAGATCGGGGTGATCGCCAAGCGCCCGATCGCGAACGCGCCCTGGCGTTTCGCTGAGCGCCCTGCCGGGAACTACGCCGAACTCTATTGGGAGCGTCTTCAGGCCCTCGAGCTTGACCCGTTCGGCATGGAGTGGGCCGAGCTCGCGTTGCGCTTTACGGTGCACGCGCCCGGCGTGCACACCGCCATTACCGGCACTGCCAAGCTGGACCACCTGCGCCGGAACATCGCGGCCGCCAACTGCGGGCCGCTGCCGGCTACGGTGCTGGAACGCATCGATCGCGCCTGGCGGGCCGTGGGCGCGGACTGGCCGGCTTCAACCTGACGACCGGGACTAGGCAGCAGCATCAGCTCCCCCGGCTTCCGCGTCCCGCGGCGGGTTCCTTATCCCGACGGCGGACGCCACGGCGCCCGCAATGAACAGCGCGGCGGTGACCGCCGCTGTGCCGTGCAGGCCCGACGTCGTGATCACCGGACCGGTGATCAGCCCGGCAAAGGCGATGGTCACCAGGCCCGCGATGCGTGCGACGGCGTTGTTCACCGCCGAGCCGATGCCGGCTTCCTCGGGGGCGACGGCCCCCAGGATCGCGGCGGTCAGCGGCGCCACGGTGACCGCCAGGCCAATGCCGAAGACCACCAGGCCGGGGAAGACCTGGGCGAAATAATCCAGCGGCAAGCCGATGCCCAGCAGCATCAGGAACCCCGCCGCGCACAGCAGCGGCCCGGCGGTCATGAACCAGCGCGGGCCGAAGCGGCCCGACAGGGCCCCGATTTTCGCGGAGAGCAAGAGCAGGATCAGGGTGGAGGGCAGCAACGCGAAGCCGGCGGCGGTCGCACCCAGGCCGGCGACCTGCTGGAGGAAGAGCCCCAGGACGAAGAAGCCGAGGTTCAGCGCCCCGTAGATCACCGTGGTGGCGATGTTGCCCCAGCCGAAGTTGCGGATGGCGAAGAGCCGCAGCGGCATCATCGGCGCCGGGGTCCGCCATTCGTGAAGCAGGAACGCGGTCAACCCGGCCACCCCGATCGCCAGCGGCAGCCAGACCTGCAGAGCGCCCCAGCCAAGGCTCCCGCGTTCGATGAAGGCATAAACGATCCCGCCCAAGCCGATGACCGCCAGGACGGTGCCGGCGACGTCGATCCTGCTGCCGGGAGCACGCCCCAAATCCAGCTCGCGCAGCCTGCGCAGCGCCGGCCACACGGCAACCGCCGGGACGATGTTGAGGAAGAAGATAACGCGCCAGGTGAAGACATCCACGGAGATGCCGCCCAGCACCGGGGCCGCCACGATGGCTCCGGAGGTCCACGCGGACCACTTCCCGATCGCGGCGGACTGGGCCGGGCCGCTGAACACCGTCACGATCAGGGCCAGTGAGCTGGGCACCAGCAGGGCGCCGGCAATGCCCTGCAGGCCGCGGGTCACAATCAGCGACTCCCCGTTCCAGGCGAGGCCGCAGAGCACGGAGGTGGCGGTGAAGCCGGCGAGGCCCCATTCCAGGACGCGCACCCGGCCGAACTGGTCCGAGAGGGAGCCGGCCACGAGGATCAGCGCCCCCAGGGTCAGCAGGTAGGCGTCCACCACCCATTGCTGGACCACCAGGCCGCCGCCCAGTTCCCGGTTTATCGCTGGGAGGGCAAGGTTGACCACCGACCCGTCAAGGAAAGCCATGAAGGACGCGACGATCGCTACGTACAGCACGCGTTTCTCAAGGCTGGACGGGGCTGCGGCGGGGGTGCCGGACATGGGTGCTGCCTTCCTCACTGCCTGCCTGACGGCGGGGCACGGGGTTTGGGTTGAGCCTAGCACCGGCGGCCTGCTGGGCGGCCGGTGCGCCCTGATCCGGTAAAATTGCTGGATGGTTACGAGACGTGAAGCTGCCCAGGCCCTTGATATTCCGCTGGAAATGGCACATCGTCACGGCATTCCGTCCCGCCTGTCCGAGGCCGAACTCGGGGCGTTACTGGACAGCCCGCCGGCCTGGCTGCTCCAGTCGCGGGCCAACCGGACGGGCAAGCGCCCGGTCTGGGTGCAGCTCACGTGTGCCGTGTGCGGGTTCTCCGAAACCGCCCGGCCGAAGAAGTGGTGGCCGGAGTTCACCCACGTCTGCTGCGCCCACCACTCCCCGTACGAGCTGCCCGCCCTGGACGCGGGGCTGGTCCGCAGCGAATACGAAGGCGTCGGTAGCCGTTTCATCGGCATCGTGGACGTCGCGGTACCCGAGGCGTAGCCTTAAAAGCACGGGCTCATCCCGGGCCCCCGTCTTTAGGGAGCGCGCAATGCCTGACAAGTCGCCGCACCGGCACCTGACCAAGAAGCCGGTCAAAACCATCAAGGAAAAACGGGCCGAGAAGAAGGCCAAGCACATCATGGACGAGCACACCGATCCGGTGGCGCACATCAAGAAGCGCTGATCCGCACCGCCGTCGGGCGCAAGGCCGTCCCAGCGCAACAAAAAGGCCGGAAGCTGATGCTTCCGGCCTTTTGCTACGGGGTGGAGCTCCGTTGCCGGGGCTCCCTATGTGGAGATGGGGGGAATTGAACACCCTAAAACCACTTCCAAAAACCCCTACATCTAGCGGAATCTGCGAGAACTAGGGAATTTTTTCTACCCCGTTCTACCGTTTGGTGGTGGTTGTTCTCACCAGTTGTTTACCGAGTCAACAGCAACTCCTACTAGATTCCACCACCGAACAGTGGCAGAAGTCACGCCGCGACAGCTACAGCCCTGACCATTCTTGGGTGGCGTTCGTTGTCTACGAGTGCGCCGAGTAGTTCGCGCATCCTGGCTGCTTGTGATGGGCATTTGAGGCAGGTGAAGCATCCGGCTTGTGCGGCTTGCTCTTTGGTGAGTGTGACGGCCCGGTCCATGAGTACACGGCGGGTTACCCGGAGTTCGGCGGCGATGGATGCGAGGTCTTTGCCGTCCTTGCACACGCCCGCGATCACCTCTAGGGGTAGTAGCCGGCGCGCTGTCTCGTACCGGACTTCCATCTCGACGTATTCGGGCTGGCATGTTCCTTCGCCACGCTCAATGTGGATCAGCTCGTGCATGATGACACACCTTTGCTCGATCTCATTCAGTCGGTCGTCAATCCAAATATCGACACCGTCCGTCCTGCCCGCTGAACCGTCCTTGAACCGTACTTTGTGAACCTTTACCACTGTTAGTACCCCCGCCTTAGCTTCGTTGCCGGCTGCCTCCTGCAAGACTGCTGCAACCAACCATAGGGGCCACGACCGACACTTAACGCCCGTTAATGCTGAAAACGTGACGTGTGACCCTAACGATTCCGTGACCCCAAAAGTAACGGCCCGTTATGCAAGCAAGGTGGGCGCAAGAGTTCCGCAAGGTTTCGCCACGGGTGGAAGAAACTACTAGTTACACGGTAGTAGTTCGGGGTAGAATGGGGGTATGAGCAAACACGCCAAATACTTTGGGGCAATCACGTGGGAACCGTAAACGCAGGCCTATTCACGTCAACTACAGACGATTGGCCTACGCCACTCGATCTGTTCGATACGCTCAACGCGGAGTTCCAATTCACGCTTGACCCATGCGCGTCCGCATCTAATGCCAAGTGCCCGAACTTCTACACACAGGACGATGACGGGCTGGCCCAGGAGTGGACCGGCTCTGTATTCATGAACCCGCCATATGGCAGGGAAATCGGCAAGTGGGTCGCGAAGGCGTATGAAGCGGCCGCGTCCGGCGCTACCGTTGTCTGCCTCATCCCGTCCCGCACGGATACGAAATACTGGCACGATTACGTTATGAAGGCGTCGGAGGTCCGCTTCATCCGTAGTCGACTCCACTTCGACAACCCGTCACACCAGGAGCGCAAGGCTAGCGGCGCAGCTACTGCCCATAACGCGCCATTCCCGTCGGTCGTGATCGTGTTCAAGGGCGAAAGTTCAGTGTTCCCACTCATGACCTCAATCGCCCGCAACGGGGATGCGCTGTGATCCCCGACGCTGCTGTAGAGGCGGCGGCGGACGCTCTATGCCGTGCCGTCTGGGGCACGCCATGGGGCGTGGCGATTGAGAGCCAGCGCGATACCTTCCGCGCCGAAGCAGCCAAGGCCCTCGAAGCCGCTGCCCCGCACATCGCAGCCAAAGCACTAGAGGATGCCGCTGATGCGTTCGAGAATCTTCCTGCGAACAAGGGTGCCTCTATCAGCTCCGGCACATGGGACTGGTTCGAGCTGTTCCCGGTCCAGCACATCCGCGACCGCGCCGAAGGCCTGCGCAAGTAGCCCACAGCCCCCACCCACCTCGGGCGGGGGCTTTTTTATTTGCCTTCTTCGGCGAGGCGTTCCAGGTAGCGTGAATAGCCGCGCGGACTCTCCCGCGTACCCTCCTGCAACCGCTCCAAATGCGACGGGTCATTGTTCGCCGCGAGCCCGTAAAGGTACTGGGCATCCATTTCCGCCTCGTCAGCGTCAACGGCTTCTGCGGCCTCAACCAGCTTCGGGAGGCGCACCAGCAGCTCCTTCAACAGATCGGCTGTCGCAAACCCCTTCAAAGGCCGTGCAGCAGGCCTTAGAGCCGGCGAATCAACCATATCCATCGTGATATTGCTGGCCTTCGTGTTCACCATCCGCAACACATCATCAATAGCACCACGACGCCACCCCAGAGCCCGCTCCAGCTTCTCCTTAGTCACGTCCTGCGGCACAGTCGCCCCATACTCAAAATCGCGGATCGTCTTCGTTGACTGGATCCCCGACGAAGCAGCCATAGCCTCCCGGCTCACACCGAGATCCTTTTCCCGACGCTCACGAGCCAGCTCACCCAGCCGGCGCTTCAAAGCATCACGCCCAAACTCCCGACCCCCGACCTCCAAACCCAGGAGCTCTGCAAGGGCGCCGATACGGTTACGCGGGATCGTCTCGCCACGCTCCCACGAACCAACCGTGCGGAGTGATACCCCAATGTTGTCAGCCAGCTCCTGCTGCGTCATCCGCGACCGTTCCCGGGCTGTCCTGATCTGCTCTGCTGTGATGTCCATGGCCTAATCCTTTTCCTGTGTGTATGTGGAAGCAAGAGGCGGGTGTACGCGACTTTCGGCGTTCTACTACTCGCTCTTACTTGTTGCTGCTTGAACCAGGCGCTCATTCCCGGTTCTTGCTCATGTGGGAAGCCTTGCACGCAGTACATAAGTAGCACAAAAGATTTTCTCATTCCCAAAAAGGGCAACACGCCGGTAGCACCACTTTTCGGCGCTAGAACACACGTTCGAAAACACCCCCAAAAATCGCCTAGATTGCGCGTAACTACACATTGCTACTCATAACTGCTTGCACTCGCTACTTTTTGCTACTACAGTGGAGCTATGACCACGACAAAGGGCAAGACGCCCAAGAATCCAGAGCAGGAACGAGTGGGCCGCACGCTCCACGTACTCCGTGAGCGGTTCGGTTACACGCAGGATCTTTTCGCCAACGAGCTCGGCATCAGCCGCTCCTACATCAGCCTCATTGAGTCCGGGCACAAGCCCCTCAATGACCGCCTTCTATACAAGGCCGCGCAGCTCCTCCAAATCACCCCCCTGGCAATCAAGCGCTACGACCACGAAGAAGAACTGGTGGCGGCATGAGCACTTCATACCTCGCAGACAAGAACCACTACGTCTACCGAATCTTCGACCGCACCGGACGACTCATCTATGTCGGTTGCTCGCACGATCCCGAGACCCGAATGTACACGCACCGTCGCATCATGTGGTGGGCCCCGCAGATCGCACGCATCAAGATGACTGTTCACCCAAGCAAGGACGCCGGCCATCTCACAGAACGCTCCATCATCGACACGGAGAACCCCCGCTGGAACGTCAAGGGCAAATGGGCAAACCGGAACAACTGGAGCCGCGACGATGCCGCCGACTATCTGAAGGCCCTGACTCTGCACCCAGATGCGGGCGGCGACTTCAGTGACCGCCGGATTCGGATGGCGCAGGAATTTCTCGCCACGTTCCACCCAGTAGCCGCATGACCATCTTCGACCAGCAGCTTCTGACGGTCCCGGAGCTTGCCGGCTACCTGCGGGTTAGTACGGGCACCGTGTACCGGAATTTGAAGGACTGGCCGCACATCAGGATCACGGACACGGACGTTCGGTTCAGCGAGTCCAACGTTGAAGCCATCCTGGCCCTCAAAACCAAAACACCAACACCACCACGGGCCGGACGGTCCAGGATCCCAAAGGAACGCAAATGAGCACAGGCAAAGCCGCGTGATGGAGGTGACGGTCACTGTACGCAGCACCACAGGGACGGCCCCACTCCAGTTCACCCGCATCAGCGCCGACCGAGTCCAGATCACCGACGAGCAAGGCGCAACACAGATTTACCGAGTAGAAGACATCCTCAACGCAGTAGAAGACAAGGGAGACAACAAATGAGCAGCAAGAATGGCCCCCAGCATGCGGCACCGTGGGAAGACATCACGTCGGAGAACGCGCAGGCAGAGTACGACGCCTGGAACTGGCGGCGCACTAACGGTTCCTCGATCCCCGGCAATGGCCTCCACCGTAAGCCGTCCATCATGTCCGCTCTCTTCCGCCGGAACGCAGCATGAGCCCGGCAAGCAGCATGCACGCGCGCTGGTTGGTGCGGAAGGTTTGCGCACAGCATGTGGAGGAAACCCCGCTGAACGAAACCGCGCACGAGGAAATCGCCCGGGCTATCCGTTCCTGCGCGACCCTCAACGCATCGCTCGGCCAGCGCGTGAACCCGATCTTCATGCGCGAAGTCATCCGCCTGTTCGAGGAGCTGCACGAGGTGTACTCAGGCAACCACCCCGAAATCCGGCAGAACGCAGCCCTCACCATCAACAACGTGCCCAAGATGATCGAAGACATCCAGGCGCAGATCAACGATGCCATCACCGAACTGCTGGCCCACACCGAACCGTTCGCCCGAGAGAAGGTGCCGGCATGAACGCCGACGAAACCATTGACGAAATCCGCCTAGCCCTGCGCCGATTCTTTGAGGCCGACTTCACAGCTTCGCAGGCGCTGTTCAACATCGATGCACTGCTCGCGATGCACGCAAAGAGCAAGCCATGATCGCCTTGTTCGTCGCCGCGCTGGTGTTCGTCGGCCTCGCTATCCGCCCGGCACTCGCCCACGACCGCGAACTACCCATCAGCGTCAGGGGCCGGTCATGGCGCATCTGAACACCTGCCGCACGTACAAGGAACTAACGGGCGGCATCTGGGTCCACCACAGCGACCCCGACCCCAACTGCAACGACACCAGCCACCACGCAAACTACACCCAGGAGAACAAATGACCGTCAATTTTGAGCCGGGATCAACTTTCGCCCGCAACAACATCCTCAACTACGCCGAACGCGACCCCGAACAGGAACGGTTAGCACTCCGGTTCCTCGACAAGCACGCCCCGGATCTGGTCGGCGTCATAATGGGCGGTGTGCTGTGAACGAGCGCGAAGACCTATTGCGGTTCGCAAAGGACCTCGCCGACCCAGATTGGTGCCTTTCTGTTCCGGTCACAGCCAAGACTGTTATCGCAAAGCTTGTCGCAATAATCGAGGACCAGCCATGACCCCGGATCCGTTGGACCAAGATGAGCAGGCGGCGTTCCGTGAACTGGACGGGTTACGCCGCATACGCGACCTCGCACGCAAAGGCTGCGGCTGCGACGGTGCATGCCGGGCCGACGACGCAATCACCACCCCACTAGACAAGGACGACATCGAATGATTGACGAACGCAGCATCACGCAGGCCGAGCGCATCCAGGCCCCCATCTACACCTTCACCATCATGCGCAAGAACGGCACAAACGAAAACGTCAACTCGTGCTTTGTGGAATTCACCGCCAACCATGTGATCTTCCGCGACTCGGAAGGACGCATCGACTACGGCCTGCACGCCGACGAAATGCGAGACATTGTGCAGTCGGATCACTGCTAAAAACATGCCCACCCATCTACTACCGGCTACTACTAGAACGGGGTAGAATTGAACCCTACGAAAGAAGGCATTATGAGCCTCCAAGTATTCACCGAGCTTGAACAGGGAACGGACGAGTGGCTTGCTGCACGGTGCGGCATCGTGACCGCATCCGTCGTGGGTCAGCTCATCACCCCAAAGACGATCAAGCCGGCAGCAAACGACACAGCCCGCGGACTCGTCGCAACACTCGCCGCCGAACGCATCACCGGGCACGTAGAACAGATCTTCCCCAACCGCGACATGGAACGCGGAACCCTGGATGAACCCTACGCCCGCGAAATCTACAGCGAACACTATGCGCCGGCGACTGAGGTTGGCTTCATGGTCCGCGACGACTACGGATTCCGCCTCGGCTACTCCCCCGATGGACTCGTGGGCGATGACGGGCTGATCGAAATCAAATCCCGCAACCAGAAGATCCAGCTCGGAACGATCCTGGCTGATGAGGTGCCATTGGGGAACATGGCACAGATCCAGTGCGGCCTCTTGGTTTCTGGGCGCGACTGGTGCGACTACGTGAGCTACTGCGGCGGGATGCCTCTCTACGTCCGGCGCGTCTACCCGGACATCAACTGGTTCACTGCAATCACGGACGCCGTAACAGCGTTCGAGGTAGCCGCCGGGCAAATGGTCGCCGTCTACACTTCCGCCATCGACGGCAGGCCGAACACCGAACGAATCGATCACTACCTAGAAATGAGCATCTGATGGACCTGACCGAAAGCATCGCCCCGAAATCCGACCAGCTTAATGCAGACGATCTGATGGCGGGCCCGGTGACCGTGACCATTGCCGAGGTCGCTAAGGGCAGCCCCGAGCAGCCGGTGGATGTGCGCCTGGTTGAGTTCCCCGGACGCGCCTACCGACCGTCGAAGAGCATGCGGCGCGTCATGGTGTCCGCGTGGGGGGCCGAGGCAGGCACTTATGGTGGGCGCCGGCTGACGCTGGTTCGCAACCCGGAAATCACCTTCGGACGCGAAAAGGTCGGCGGCATTGAGATCTCGCACCTGTCCAACATCGACAAGCCGCACACCGTCGCACTCACCGCAACCCGTGGCAAACGTCGCAGCTTCACCGTCCAGCCCCTCCCAGACGCTGCACCTGTCCGCGACTTCCTGGCTGAGGCTGCGGCTGCGAACGGCGACAAGGACACACTCCGTGCCCTCTGGATCGACGCCAAAGCAGCCGGCGAACCCGTAGAAGTATTGGACGGCATCAAAGCTCTGGTCGTGGCCGAATGAACTGCACCGCCGAGGGTTGCGACCAGGCTCAGAAGGGCCGCGGGCTATGCCGGTCTCATTACATGAAGATGTGGCGCAGTGACCGTACGGGGCTGAAGGCTCGTTTCGGTTCCTCAGACTTGTCTAGGTCCGAGAAGTTCTGGGCGCGCGTGGCGGTGTCTGATGGCGCGTCTTGCTGGGAATGGCAGGGCCGCGTGACGCCGAACGGATACGGGCGGGTCAAGAGCGGCGAGCGAATGGTGATGGCTCACAGGTTCTCATACGAGGACAAGGTTGGGGCTATTGACGATGGCCTGTTCATCGACCACAAGTGTCATAACCGACGCTGCGTGAACCCGGCTCACCTTCAGGTCGTCACGAGGAAAGAGAACAACGAAAACCTCGTCGGCGCGACCCGCACTTCCACGTCAGGTGTCCGCGGCGTCTATCCCTACAGGGGGCGATGGAGGGCGCAAGTAGCCAAACACTACCTGGGTACATTCGACACAATCGCTGAAGCTGAAGCGGTTGCAGTGGCCGGGCGCAACAGCCTATTCACCAACAGCCTCTACGACCAGGCAACTCCCGATGCACCGCCCGCCGCTTAACCGCTGTCGATGCGGGAAATTGGCATGCCCGTCACTTGACGCGGCCCGTGCAATCCGCGCCCAAATCTGGGCAGAACGCGGCGGAGAACCAGAAGTCAGGTACTACACATGCCCCCACGGTCCCGTCCACTGGACCCGCCAAACCAACCCCAACTAAGGAACCAATGCAAATCACCGTCTACACAACGAACCCATGTTCGCAGTGCAGGATGACAAAGAAATGGCTCGACGACCGCGGCATCGACTACACCCCCATCGACGCGAACACCGACCAGGCAACAGCCGACGCCATCCGAGCCACCGCAGAAGCTGACGGGGTAAAACCCAACATGCCACTCGTGCAAATCAACAACGGCGACAACGAAACCGAACTGCACTGGTTCGGCTTCATCCCCGAATACCTCGAAAAGTACGCAACCAAAACGAAAGCGGCGTAATCAAATGGCAGACATCCAGCTCACTGGAAACCTCGGCTCCGACTCCGAACTGACCTTCACTCCGAACGGCAAAGCCAAGCTGGAGTTCAGCGTTGGCGACACCCCGCGAAGGCTCAACCAGCAGACCAACCAGTGGGAAGACGCCGGCGAAACAACCTGGTGGCGCGTCACCGAATGGGAGCAGAAAGCCGAAGCGTTGGCTGAGCACCTGTTGAAGGGCACCAAGGTTCTCGTCACCGGAACCGCAGCCGTCCGGACCTACGAGAAGAAGGACGGAACCAAGGGCTTCTCGGCTGAGATCAAGCCCAAGAACATCGCCGTCGTCCCACGCGCCAACCGTGGACCGGCAGCATCTGGCGGAAACGCACCCGCTGCGGGCAACTGGGGCGGCAACCAGGCCACAACCGGCAACAACTCGCCGGGCTGGTCCACGTTGCCAAATGGTGAAGCTCCCTTCTAAACCACCCCCATGCATGGCGGGGCATCCTGGCCCCGCCATGCCCACCCACCTACCACCAACTACTAGTAGAAAATGAGGAATGATGAACAGGGATCCACTCTTCACTAACGTTCCCCTGCCGATCTTCGCCGAAGAGGACGGAGACGCGATCAGCCCCGGGCTGCGGGCCCCGACCGACATTTATGAAGTTGCCAGGCTGACCCGCCCGCAGCGTGAGGAACGCCTCGGCAACCTCATCAAACAGGCATACGACATCTACCAGCTCAGCTTGGACGCACTCGAAGGACGCGAGCATATGGGGTCGCTGATCTCTTGGTCAGGTGGCAATGACAGCAACGTCCTTGCCCACCTCATGCGTCCCGTAGCAACGCACGCCTACATGGCAAACACCGGCATCGGCATCGAAGAAACACGTCAATTCGTCCGCGACCAGGCAGCAGCTTGGAACTTGCCCCTCATCGAGAAGGTGGCCAGCAAGAAGGATTCATACGGGCTGTTCGTGACAAACCACGGCTTCCCGGGCCCGGCGCAGCACGACCGCATGTACCAGCGCCTAAAGCAGCGACAGCAGCGCAAAGCCCGCAACGAACTCGTCACCAACGGGCATTGGCAACGGGTCATCTTCATTGGCGGGCGGCGTAGGCAGGAATCCAAGAAGCGAAGGTCGCTTGGGTTCCTCGACCGGGACGGCTCCATCATCAATGTGTCGCCGATCATCAACTGGACCCACCTCGACATGACCACTTACCGGCTTGCGCACGACAACGTACCCATCAATGGAATGTCCGTGAAGCTTGGCATGTCCGGGGAATGCCTGTGCGGCGCCAATGCCAAGCCGGGCGAGCTTGACCGCGTAAGGGAGCACGCCCCGGAAGTTGCGACGCACATTGATGGACTCGCGGCAAGGGCCCGCGCGAACGGCATCCAGGCGCCATTCGACCGGTGGGGACACGGTCAGGGCAAGCCGCTCGAAAGCCCAATGTGCAGCGAAGGCTGCGGCGCCGCCAATACAGACCCGCTATGGCAACTCCTTGACCCACTCGCCAAAGACGACCCGATCAACTGGGCCATCGAAACCACACCAAAACTGGAGGAAGCAGCATGAGTAGGCACCGCGAAGAAATCAACCAGCTCGTAACCGATATCTACAACAACCTCCACGAAGGCGCCGGCGACTTCAAACACCTTCCTGAACCCGAAAAGGAAAAGATCAACAAGCTCGCCTTAGAGCTATACCTCGACGGCTACCGCAAATGGGAAATAGCATGAGCACCTTCCATCTTACGGTTGCGGACAATATGGCGGCGTTCAAGCGCTGGCATGACACGGCGCACACACTCACCACCTGGGAAGCCTGCCCCCACAGCCCGTGCGACCACATGGACGCCGAGTTCAGGCGGTGCTGGAAGTGAGCTACCAGTACCGGGGAACAAAATTCGTTGATGACGCGCCCGAAGTAACGAATGGATGCGGAACCTACGCCGGCTACCGGGCACACCTCCGACGCAGCGAAGAAACCTGCCGCGAATGCAGGGATGCGGCAAATGCTTACTGGCGCCACAACTACGAACAACGCAAAGGCAAACCCCGCAAAGAACACCGCTTCAGCAACGACGCATGCGGAACACGGGCAGGATACGCACGGCACCAGTTCTACAACCTCGAACCCTGCCAGCCATGCCGCCAAGCAGCATCCCAATACATCGCCGACTACCGAGCCAGGAGGAACGCAGCATGACCTACCGATACGGCGGAACCGAAACACTCGCCGCAGAAGCCGAACGCCTCAACACCGCCAAACAGCAGGCACGCCAAGAACTCCGAGAACGCCGGGCCCTCCTCGAAAAACTCCGCCGCGACCGCCGCGAACTCGAAGAACTCGAAACACGCCGCCAACACCTCGACACCGAAATCCGGCACCTATCCGCCGTCAAAACACTCCCCGAACCACGCTACGGCGGCGAGGCTGGCTTACTCGCAGCAACCGCCGAATCAGCCCGGTACGACCGGAAGAAGCGCGCCGCATGACCCGGGAAGCCAACCAGGAACGCAAGCAAGCCCGCAAAGAAGCCGACCAGAAGAAAAAGGAGGGCAAGAAATGACACTCAAACTAGGCGAACTCTGCGCGGGCTACGGCGGCCTCGGGATGGCTGTTGAGGTAGTCTTCGGCGCTGAGACTGCATGGTTCAGCGAGTTTGATGCTGCCCCATCCAAGATCCTCGCGCACCACTGGCCCGATGTACCCAACTACGGCGACATGACGAAGATCGACTGGGCCGCAATCGAACCAGTAGACATCATCAGCGGCGGGACACCCTGCCAGGATCTCAGCGCGGCAGGGCGACGCGCAGGAATGAACGAGGGCACCCGCTCGAATCTTTGGGTGCAAATGCGAGAAGCAATAGCCATTCAACGCCCGACCTATGTGGTCTGGGAAAACGTACGAGGAGCCTACAGTGCCGAAGCCGCTAGCGATCTGGAACACTGCCCGGGATGCATGGGAGACCCCGCAGACCGAGGGGCTGTTCTGCGAGCACTTGGACGTGTACTCGGAGACCTTTCCGACCTCGGGTATGACACTCAATGGCGTGGCCTACGAGCTGCCGACGTGGGAGGCTGCCACGGACGTTTCCGCGTCTTCGTCCTTGCTGTTGACTCCGGTCGCATCGGAGGGCGAGAAGGCAACCTTCCAGCAAGGATCGGCGCAAAGGGCGCTGACCGGGCAACCGTTTCTCACGGACCAAATCCGCGACATCCACGATCTGAACATTGCGGCGAAGTCACGCGAGCTGACATCTTCAACGGAATCTGGTGCGCCTGTGAAGTTGTTCCGAACGCCATGCGCGGCGGAAGCGGAGGGCGGTCCGCGGAATCCCGACCGACCCGGCGCCACTATGAGGTTGTCGGATCAGGTACGCGAGGAAGCTGGGCGCGGCTTGCTGCTGCCAACGCCGAGCGCGTGCGTAGCGAACGACGGGGAATCCACGGAGACCTGGCTGGCGCGGCGGGATCGGGTAAAGCTGACGGCGGCGAACGGGAATGGCATGGGGATGCCGCTAACGATAGCCAGTCTGTTAATTGGGGAGGCTACGAGCCCGCGATTCGCCGATGGGAAGTTGAACTCGGAAGGCCAGCTCCTAGGCCAACAGAACCTACTGGACGGAATCAGGGACATCGCCTAAGCCCGCGCTTCACCGAGTGGATGATGGGCCTCCCCGACGGTTGGGTCACCGATCCAGCCATCAGGATCAGCCGTAACGAGCAGCTAAAAGCCTGCGGTAACGGCGTCGTCCCCCAGCAGGCAATGGCGGCACTGCGAGACATGCTCGCCGCATTCAACACCGAGAGGAAAGCAGCATGACCCGCCCTGAGTGTGGCACGATGCGCGGCTACCGGATCCACTGCAAACTCAACGAACCCCGCTGCGAACCATGCAGACTAGCCCGCCGTGTAGACGAAACCGGCCTCGACCAGCAACCCATGAACGCCGACGAACTCATCGGCGAAATCGTGTGGCTCCTCAGGCTCAACCAGGGCCGCGGAACCATCATCCACCAACTCGGCTACACAGGCCGCGAAACAAGCCTCGAACGACGCCTACAACGCGCACACCGCGGCGACCTCATCCAAGCACTACTACGAGACGACAAGGCGGCGGCGTGAGAATCCGATCGATCAAACCAGAGTTCTGGCGCTCCGACGACATCACCGAACTTGAGTGGGACGACCGGCTTATTTTCATCGGCCTCTGGTCTTACGTGGATGACAACGGCGTGGGTATGGACAAGCTCGCATCCATCGCCGCCGACTTGTTCGCCGGAGACATAGAGCGAGACAGTAGCGAGACATTCGCGAGAGTCTCGCGAGGGTTGCAGAACCTTTCCGAAGCCGGTCGAATCGTCCGCTACACCGTCTCCGGCAAGCAGTACCTGGAGGTTGTCAACTGGGAGAAGCACCAGCGCATCGACAAACCTAACAAGGCCCGCTACCCCCGGAATGACGCGGAAAACGCGGTCATTCGCGACACCCTCGCGACACCCTCGCGAGAGTCCAGCGACTGGAACAGGGGAACAGAGGAACAGAGGAACAGAGGAACAGAGGAAGTAAAGACTTCATCAAAGCCTCCGGCTTCGACGCCGACACCAAGCCTCTTCGATCAGTTCTGGGAATGGTATCCCCGCAAGGTCGGCAAGGACGCAGCAAGGAAAGCCTGGGACAGTGCAAGGCGCCGAACAGATCAGCAGAACATCATCGACGGCATCGAACGATTCCGGCTCGACCCGAACCTCCCGGCCAAAGAGTTCATCCCCCACCCGTCCACCTGGCTCAACGAAGGCCGCTGGGACGACGAGCCACTTCCGGTCCGCGGGCAACAGCAGAGGCCCACGGGTTCGCAGATGAGACTCCAAGCCGGATACGACCTACTGCAAGAAACCCGCAATGAGATGTCCAACCAACTCGAACTAGGAGCATAGAGATGAACCTCGAAGAAGCCGTAACCCTAATGACATGGGTGAACCAGCACGACGCAAGGGTGCAGATCACGAAGGCATCCCGCGACATCTGGGCGAACGCGCTGGGGCCGTACACCTACGACGAGTCACGGCAGGCTGTGTTGGATCATTACCGTTTGACGGATGAGGATCCGGTGACGCCGGCGAAGATCCGTAAGCGCGCCGAGCTGGTCCGCAGCCAGCGCACCGGGCGGCAGTCGGCTATCGAGGCGAACCCGAAGCAGTCCAGCAAGCACCCGTTGTCGTGGCGGGCTCGTAACCCTGAGGAGTGGGACAGGTTGTTTGAGTTGGGCAGGCAGGAACGCAGGGATGACCTTCAGCGGCGAGGGATCGCTTTCTAATGCCCTCGCATCTACCCCAAGCTACTAGCAGGCAGGTAGTAGAAACGGAGCCCGCACAGAGCTTCCTGCGCCTTTGGGTGCCGCAAGCCGCCGAATGGGTGAACAGCAACCAGCGGATCCATCGGATGGTGAAGGCGGAAAGGGTGAAGGCGTGGCGTCGTGCAGCGTTGGAAGCCGTTCCGCATGGTTGGCCGATGTTCGAGGAGCCGGTACGCATCATCGCCGAGGTGTGGAAATCACGGGCGGGCAGGTACGACCCGAACAACCTGGCCGGCACATCGAAGGCGTGTGTCGATGGTTTTGTTGAGGCCGGGTTGCTTGCTGACGATGACTGGAACCACGTACTAGGACCGGACCATCGTCACGGCGGCAAGGGCGAACCGGGGCTTATTTTTACCTTCGCTTCTACTACCGCCTACTAGTATTTCGGGGTAGAATTGTAGAACGGGCATGAGCGACCGGAACACACAGAAAAGAGACAGCATGAGCGATTACACGGAGCACCTAATCAGCCAGGCGGGTGGTGATGGTGAGGACGACGCAGCCCTTGCCCGTGCGATCCTGAACCGTCGCCGGCGGAAATGTGTTGCGGAAAGATGCCACGTAGACGGCGGCTGCGCGAGGTGCGGGCTGTGAGCGGGGTTGATCTCGACGCAATCCAGGCACGGGCTGAGGCGGCCGCTTTAGGTCCGTGGATGATAGGCAAGGACAACAGCGACCGAGTCATTCTCGCTGGACCGTTTAGCGCGCTGCTAGTTGCCAAGGTTGGTAACGTCCGGAACCCCCTACTTGCCAAGGACTCCGAGTTCATCGCGCACGCCCGCACGGATGTCCCGGCCCTCCTCGCCCTCGTGCGGGAACAGCAGGCCAAGATTGAGCGGGTGCAGGCGCTGCATTCGAAGACGTGTGACATCTCAGGCTCGAACTGCGAGGCCGTGGCCGATCCTTCAATGAAATGCACGATGCTCGTCTGCGGCCCTTGCGGTGAATCGTGGCCCTGCCCGACCATCACCGCGCTCACCGAAACGGATCCGTCCAATGACTGACCGCACAAACAATTACGACGCACTCCTGGCCCGCGAGTCAGAGGCCCGCGCACGTATCCAGCGGGCCCTGTTCGAGCTCGACATGCAACGTTCCCGCGACCAATACTCCCCCACCGCCATACGACGAATCCTAGAAAGCGAGACACAGTGAGGCGAATCTGGTTTTGGAAACCGCAGTGGTATTGGTTTGGATGGAAGACGCTCATTCCTTTTATGTACGGCCATGACGAGTGCGCGCGCAGGACGCTGCTGCTGGGATGGACTATTACGGGTCGAATTATCTTTGCGCTCTGGGGATGCGGAAGCGAGGAGTGCGAGCGAGAAGCTGCGCGCACTATCCTCATCGCCAAGCGAGCAAAGATGGCCGCGAAATGACCTGCGTTTGCGGCCTGACCCCGCTTGATGGTGACACGATTTGCCCGGCTTGCGTTTCGGATGTGACGAAGCTTCTGGCTGAGACGGATGCGGTTGTTGGGGATTTGGTGCGCGCTGTACCAAGGACGAGTCTGACAGCGTCCTACGGTGAGCGGGTTTCGTCTAGCGGATCCTTGCACGCGCCGTTGCCGATCAACGACACCGCACTCGACGCGCACATGGCGTTGGACAAGTGGCTGATGCGGACGGCCCTGGAACTCGCCAAGGTCACACGGACGCCACTCACAGGCCGGGACAGTGCCGGGCTCAGTAGCTACCTGCTCGCCAACATGAACACGTTGCGCCGGCAAGACTGGGCAGGACGGGTCAAGCAGGAGTTTGGCAAGCTGCTGCGGGACTGCGAGAACGTCACCCGCGAACGTGAGCAGCAAGTGTTCGCCGGGACATGCGGGGAAGACGGGACCGACCTGTACGCACCCAAAGGCGACCACTCAGCTAGGTGCCGAACATGCGGACTCTCCTACGACATCGCCAGGTGGACCGCATACGCACAAACCGCCAAAGACTACTGCATCGGCACCGCAACCGACCTCTCACGCAAACTCAGCGCACCCCAATACGGGTACACCATCACCGCCGACCACATCCGCAAATGGGCCACAGCGCGCAACGGCAAACCACCCAAACTCGAACGCGCCAACCCCGAACACGACGAAACCGGCAAACCCATCCCACCCGCATACCGGCTCGGCGACGTACTCGGGCTACGACTCGAACGATACAAACAATTTCCTATCAATGGAGCGGCATGAACAACGAGACAGATTTTGAGCGCGTCCGGTCATTTGTCGACGGGGCAAAGACGGGCATCGACTGGCTGAACCACAAGGGCAGATGCCGAGAGTCAGCCCCGTCCGAGTACGAAGAAGGGTTCCGACACGCGCTCGACGCAATCGGCGACTGCATCGATCGCATCGACGAGGAGAAGAAGCCCCCCTTGGTGTAACACATTTCTCACACGTTCTACTAGTAGACAGTAGTAGAAATGTCCTGTACGATATTTATAGATGGAGAAATGGCTTCCGGCGACGGGGGCCATTTCTTTTGCCCGAAACCATGAAGGAGGGGCCATGAGCTACGATCCGAAACGCCGGCCCCGACACCCGGTAACTGTCGCCGAGCTTAACGACGCTGCGGCCCTGGTCCGGTTCGCCGACTACCTCGACGGCAAACTCCCCGAACTCGCCACTAACGGCGCGCTCACCGGCACCGTCCACGCCATCCAACTCCTCCGCGGAACCGCCAAAGCAATCCGCCCATAAGTTTCCTGCGCCGGAAAGCGATGTAGACGTGACGCGCCCGCAAGGGGATTCCACTCCATCGCAGCCCGCCCTGCCGCTCATCAGTGGCGGGCGCCGGCGCAGGGATTCACTTGATTGGCCTAGGTCTAGATAAGAGCTGCACATAGGCAAGCACCAGTTTAGGAACGGTGCAGCCGCCAATCACAAACTCCCGGGAAAGTCACACAAACATGCAAGCCCGGTTGCCCCACCAGCCTCGCCGACACGCTGGAATCACAAACCTGCCGGCAACACTTACCCACTGAGCAAGGGAACAACAATGAGCGCGTGCATCTTCAACCGAATCCAAGGGCGTCTCGACGCGGACGATAAAGCCGCGCTCGACACCCTACTCACCACCAAAGGCCACCTCGAAACGGCCCGCCTCCTAACCGAGGCAGGCTATCCGATGTCAGAGCACACGGTACGCAGGCACAAGAAAAACGACTGCACCTGCAACCGGGTAGCTGCCTGATGGGCGCGCTCGCCAAGAAGCTGGCCCCGAAGATCGCGCCCGCTGCTGTCCCGCAGGTTAGGATCCTCACGCTCGACATTGAGAACGCCCCAAACCTCGCCCACGTCTGGTCCTTGTTCAACCAGAACGTCAGCCTCGCCCAGCTCCAGGAAGTCGCCACCGTCATTTCGGTCGCGGCCAAATGGTACGGTGAGAAAGAAGTCCTGTTCTACAGCGACCACCACGACGGCCACGACGTGATGATCCAGAAGATCCACGCGCTCGTGTCTGAAGCTGACCTCATCGTCGGATACAACTCGGCAGGCTTCGACATGAAGCACCTCAACCGTGAGTTCATCCTCGCCGGGCTCAACCCGCCCGCGCCGTACAAGAACGTGGACCTGCTCCAGACCGTGCGCAAACAGTTCAAGTTCGCATCAGGCAAGCTCGACCACGTATCCCAGCAGCTCGGCCTCGGCAAGAAAACATCCCACGCCGGGCACGAACTCTGGGTCCGTTGCATGCGTGGCGAAGAAGCCGCCTGGGACCTCATGCGGAAGTACAACAAACAAGACGTTGTACTCACCGAAAAGCTCTACGACCGTCTGCGTGCATGGATCCCCAACCACCCGCACCTCTCAATGTTCACCGGCAACGAGTGGGGATGCCCGGTCTGCGGCAACAAGGACCTCAGCAAGTTCCGTGACGGCACCGCGTACACCAACGTGCAACGCTATCGCCTCTACCAGTGTCCGTGTGGTCACTGGGTACGCGGCAACAAGAAACTCATCGACGCCACGCAGACGAGGAGCGCACGATGAAGCGACCGTTCGTTGTCACCTACGGGTCCGATCTAGTGCCACACAAGACAGTGCGCGCGAGGGTCAGGCAAATGCTGCGAAAGCTCATTGAACCGGAGCCGGTATATCGCACTGGCAAACTCTGGAATGACTAGGGGGCAGGCATGAGACGACTCATCCGGGCACTCGCCGAACTCCTCGAAGCCAGGGCCGAACTACTCCGCGAAGAAGCCGCCACGCTACAACTCGGCACCTATGCGCGCGGCTACAAAGACGGACAAGACGACAGCGCCGACTACGAGTTCGTGTTGGTTGACGAAACCGAAGACGAAGACGACTGATATTCAACTATCAGTCAATAACGGCTACCTTGCGCCGGGCATCGCTACCTGAAGCCGTAAGGGGAAATAGAGAACCGATCTGAGGAGGTCGCTATCTCGGGCTGCACCGTCACGCAGCACGCCGCTCGCTGAGAAGCGCCGGCACACAAACTTAAGGGGGAAGTATGGATCTGCTGGCAAACCTATTGTTTCGCATGATGGTTGATGCCATGTTCCCGCCGGATGAAAAGGAGCATGGCCCGCAGTCAGACTATGCCCTGTGCGGCCCGTCTTAAGCGGTGATTACCTTGCGCTCAACCTTGCGGTTGATGACCTTGTAAAGCACCACTATCAGCCACAGCCCACCAGTGAGCACGCTGAGAACTACATTCCAGAACCAGCCAATGCGGGCCTTCTTAGTCAACACAACCTGAGTGTCAGTGCGGGACTCAACAGCCCACCCCTTGTTGACGTGCTCTGCTACTGCCTGGTCCATGCGGTCCCCCTAGTAAGTGATAGTCCCCCCACTATAACCACCAGCACCACGGATTAACAGGGGCAACATGGCTACCTCACGCACAGGCACAGCAACATGGAAGCGCGTAAGAGCGCAGGCACTAAGGCGAGCCCAGCGCGCAGGACAAACCTACTGCCCTGAATGCGGTTGCATACTCGACTACACCCAAGGTCTAACGCCAACAAGCGCTGAAGTAGATCACATCGTGCCGCACAGCCAAGGCGGGCAAGACATTCTGAGCAACTGCCGTGTGATCTGCCGCTTCGACAACCAATCGCTCGGCGGCAAAGCAGGCAACCCGAAAACGCCACCACCGCCTCTCAAAACTTCCCGGAAGTGGTAGGGGGACACCACCCCTCCCCCCGCCTGCGTTCGCTCCTCTGGCATAGCGCAGTCCTCTCTCTAGTTGCTCCCCACACCCAAGGAGGTGCTTTCGGCGTGCCAAAAATGACCGCCTGTAGCCTCTGTGGGGGCCGCATGGAGCTATCCAGGAACGTAAAGGCTGGCCATGCGCCGGCTCACAACAAATGCCGCACTGATATCGGCATGCCAAGCCTGAGAACTCACGGCACGTCCGGCTATCGCGGCGGATGCCGTTGTGACGTATGCAGGGCAGGGCAGGCCGCGAAGATGCGGGCGTATGCGAACAAGGTCCAAGCTGAATCTGGCGTACACCCGACGACCTTGCAGCGCCGACGCTTCCGGGACGAAAACGGTTATTGGCCCCAGGTTGGCGGCGCCGCGTGGATTGATCCGAAGATGCGGCATGCCCTCTATGAGCGCGACGGCTGGTCCTGCGCCATCTGCGAGCTTCCGGTTGACCGTGAGGCGCATTGGAATGATGACTTGGCGCCGTCACTGGATCACATTAGGCCGCGTTCCCTTGGCGGGTCGCATGATGCCGAGAATCTGCGGACCGCGCATCGTATTTGTAATTCCGTGAGGGGTGCAGAGCATGAGCTTGCTTGATGCCGCCTCGAGCGGTGATCGACAGGCCGCGCTTGAGGCTTTGCGCGATCAACTGGCTCTGCTGATTGGGTCCTCTGAGTCGGCGCGCGACGTAGCGGCCCTGTCCGGGCAGATGACCGTCGTGCTGAAGCAGATTGACGAGCTGAAGATGAAGAAGCCAGCCGAAGTATCCGCCGTCGATGAGATAGCCGCGAGGCGTAAGGCTCGCCGGCGTCCTGTGAAGGATGGGTCAAAACGCGAAGCCAACTAAGGATGAAGGGGTGCTGTGGTGAAGGGTTCACAGTCCCCGAGCTTGTCCTTGGTTCCCAAGTTTTCCTACAACGCATGGGCTGACGCGAAGGATCTTTGCGCTGCCTACGGCCTGGTGCTGGATGAATGGCAGCAGGGTGTGTTGCAGGCTTCGCTTGGTGAGGACGCGGACGGCAAGTGGGCCGCTACCCGTGTTGGGCTCAGTGTCCCGCGCCAGAACGGAAAGACTGCGCTTTTTGAGGCTCGAGAGCTTGCCGGGCTGCTGATCTTCGGCGAAGAACTGATTTTGCACTCGGCGCACCTCGTGCCGACGGCGCTCGAGGCTTTCCAGCGCATCAAGTCGTACTTTGAGAATTACGACGACTTGGGCAAGAAGGTTCGCCGGATTCGTGAGGCTAACGGCGAGCAGGGCATCGAGATGATGAACGGCCAGCGCCTGAAGTTCATGGCGCGGTCCAAGGGTGGCGGCCGCGGGTTCTCTGCTGACGTGCTGCTGTTGGATGAGTGCCAGGAATTGCCGGATACGACGTGGGCGGCGATTCTGCCAACGACTTCAGCGCGTGAGAATCCGCAAATTTGGTTGGCTGGCACGCCCCCTGGTCCGAACGATAACGGCGAGGTGTTCGCCCGCTTCCGCAAGGCTGCTGTCGATGGCAAGGACAAGCGTCTTTGCTGGCAGGAATGGTCCGTTTCGGGCAGCGTCGATTTGGACGACCGGGCTAACTGGCGTCAGGCCAACCCGGCTTACGGGCTGCGGATTGCCGGCGATCACATCCAGGACGAGCGCAATTCTATGGATGAGATGACATTCGCCCGCGAACGTCTCGGCATGTGGGCCAGCGACGAGCAACTGTCCGTCATTCCCGCGCCCATCTGGGCTGAACGCTCAGTAATGACTGTCCCTGATGTGCCGGTTGCTGCGTATGGGATTGATATGAACCCTGAGCGGACGATGGCTGCGGTTTCCGTGGGTTTGCGGACGGAGGCTGGCGTGCATGTGGAGCTTGCTGATATGGGCGATGTTTCGGATAACACGGATGCGCTTGTTGAGTGGCTTGTAAAGCGTGCTGGTAAGCGGATCCCGGTGGTGATGGACGCATATAGTCCTGCGCGGTCACTGGAGCCTGTTCTGCGGCGTCGTGGCGTGATGGTGCGGGCGTTGTCGGGTAATGAGCTGATGCAGGCGTGTGGCGGCTTCTATGACGCTGCCACGAAGGACAAAACGCTGACCCATTTTGACCAGCACCAACTGAATGTGTCCCTTGCTGGCGCTAAGAAGGCGTCACTTGGTGATGCTGGCGGCTGGAAGTGGTCGCGTAAGACGCTCGATATTGATTTGACTCCTCTCCTGGCTGCGACGTGTGCGCATTTCGGTGTCGTGAAGTTCGCTAAGCCTCCTCGTGATCCCGCTAAGTCGGGCCGCGTCCTTGTTATGTAGAAAGTGGGTTGTCCGTGATTGACACTCTTGTTGTTCCGGGCCTATCCGAGTCTGATAACGAGACCCTGAATGAGTGCTTGGCTCAGTTGAACTCGGTTGCTGGGATCAATGAGACGCGGCGGAACTATTTTGAGTCGAAGCAGCGCGTTCGTCAGCTTGGTATTGCAATTCCGCCGCAGTTGAACTCGTTTGAGACTGTGCTTGGGTGGCCGTATAAGGCTGTGAAGTCTTTGGCTACTCGTGTGAAGTTGGGCGGGTTCGCTGTTCCTGGTTCGGATGTTGCTGATTTTGGGATTGACCGGATTTGGGCTGATAACCGGCTGGGTATTGAGACGCATCATGCGCACATGTCTGCGCTGACTTATGGCGTGTCGTTTGTGGCTGTGATGGCTGGCGCTGAGGGTGAGCCGGCGGCTGTCATTCGGGCGTTGTCACCTACTTCGTCGACGGCTTTGTGGGATGCGAACAAGCGGCGTGCTGTCGCTGCGGTTTCGGTGACGGCTACGGATAGCGGCTTGCCTTCTGAGTTCATCCTTTACTTGGAGGACAAGGTTGTGACGGGGCGCCGTGTTGACGGGCGCTGGGTTGTTGAGTCTGCGCCGCATTCGCTGGGCCGTTGCCCGGTTGTTGTGTTGGCTTATGATTCTTCCCCAGAGTACCCTTTTGGGCGTTCGCGGATCAGCCAGGGCGTCATGAAGATCACGGATGAGGCTATCCGCACTTCGTTGCGCATGGAGGTGTCGGCTGAGTTCTACAGCTCGCCTCAGCGCTACCTGCTGGGGGCTGATGAGTCTGCGTTCACGGGTGCTGATGGTACACAGCGCACTGGCTGGGATGCCGTGCTGGGTCGTCTTCTTGCGATTGGCAAGGACGAAGACGGCGACACTCCCACCGTTGGTCAGTTCCAGCAGATGTCGATGCAGCCGCACACTGAGATGTTGCGGACGATTGGCGCTAAGTTTTCTGGTGAGACTTCGATCCCGCTAAACGCGCTGGGAATTATTCACGATAACCCGGCTTCTGATGCCGCGATGCACACGGCTTACCTTGATTTGAACGCGGATGCCGAGTCGGCGCACGAGCCTTTCGGGGCTGCGTGGATTGATGCGATGCGGATGGCTGTTGAGATTGCGACGGGGTCCGCTGATGGTCTGGAGTTGCTGTCTACGAAGTGGCGGAACCCTGCCACCCCGACGTTGGCGGCTCAGGCGGACGCGACGACGAAACTCGTTGCAGCCGGCGTCCTGCCCCCGGATTCTGCGGTGACGTTGGAGCTTATGGGCTTCGATCAGACGACGATTGACCGGATTACGGCTGATCGGCGGCGTTCTGCGGTGTCTTCGTTGGTTGCTGGTATTGGTCAGCGGCTTGATGCTGCTCAGGCGGATCCTGCGGTTGTGGCTACGGCTGCGGCGCGGGGTGCTGGTGGTGCTTAGTGATCCCGCTCTCTGTGGTGAATGGCTATGACCTGACTTTGGACAGTCTTTCGACTGCGGCGCTTGCTGATTTGCGGGCGCTGCTGTCGAGTCTTCAGGATTTGTCGCCTGAGCGGTCTAAGGCTGTTCTGTTCGAGGCGTTCCCGGAGTTGTTTAACCCTTACGCGGCGGCTTCGTCGGCTGTTTCTGCTTCCTTTTATGAGGAGGTTCGGAACTTGGCCGGCGTTAGTGGTTCATTCGCTGCTGGGACGCTCGATTCTGTCGAGACTGACCGCTGGGGTGCCCTTGTTGGTGCTGGTACGCGGCCGCGGATGTTGGAGCAGGGCGCGTCTAATCTGATGTTCCAGTTCCTTGCAGGCGGGCTCACTTCGATTCTGACGACGATTGCTGCGGACACGATTGTTGGTAATGCGGCGATTGATCCGGCGCCGATGGGTTATCAGCGGGTGCCTAAGCCTGGTTGTTGCGCGTTCTGCGGGATGCTGGCGAGCCGTGGCGCCTCTGAGACTACGAGCTATTCGTCGAAGGAAGCGGCGTTGCGTGTTGTTGGTCGCGGTGTCCCGGTTGAGAAGACCCAGGGTAAGCGCGGCGGGCAGGGCAAGGGCATCGGTCCGCGTGGTTCGCAGAAGCTTGGCGAGAAGTTCCATGATCACTGTAAGTGCCGTGCCGTTCCTGTGAACAAGGGTAATTACGTCGAGATGCAGGCGGACGCGGAGAAGTACTACGACTCGTACGCCGCCGCGCGCGAGAAGGTTTCCGGTGTTCGCAAGGCTGACGGCTATCAGGGCTTCGGCGATCAGGCGACATCGCAAAAGATGATCCTCGCCGACATGCGCCAGTCGCTCAGCGTCTCATAAAACTTCCACGGTTCTCCCGTGAAGCGGTTACGCACGCCGTAAGTGTGGCCTATCAAAACAGCCGACAGGCTCTAAACGGATGGAATCACCTATGTCTGATGACATTACCGCTGACGCGGGAGAACACACCGACCAGACCGCCGAGAACCAGTTCAAGGCCCCTGCATCGCAGGAGGAATTGGACCGAATCATTCAGGCGCGGCTTGATCGGGAGCGCAAGAAGCTTCCGAGCGACTACGACGAACTTAAGGCGAAAGCCCAGAAGTACGCCGAGTGGGAAGAAGCGAACAAGACCGAGGCGCAGAAGACTGCCGACCGGCTCGCAGCTATTGAGCGTGAAAACGCCGAGCTGAAGTCCGGCAAGCTCCGCGCCGAGGTTGCCGCCGCTAAGGGTGTCCCTGCTTCGCTGCTGACGGGCAGCACGCAGGAGGAACTCGAAGCCGCGGCGGACGCGCTTATTGCTTTCCGGGGCGAGCAGAAACCTGCCGGCCCGTCGTCATCCGCTCTGTCGCGGGTGAACACAACCAGTCCTGCCGAGCCTGATGCGCAGTTTGTGCGCCAGTTGTTCGGCAATTAGCTAGGAGCTCACTTTGGCTGTTCTCTCTACCTCCACCCTGGCACTGCCAGACCACATGACCTCTGGCCTTCTGGAGAAGGCGCAGTACGGTTCTGTCATTTCCCAGCTGTCCGGTTCAACCCCGATGCAGTTCGGCAACACCACGTCGATGACGTTCTCGAACCCGAAGGCCGAGTTCGTCGGTGAAGGTGCGCAGAAGTCCAGCGACTCTGTGACCCCTTCCACTGTGACGATCAAGCCTTACAAGGCTCAGGTCACGATGCGGTTCAACGAGGAAGTCCAGTGGGCTGACGAGGCTTACCAGCTCGGCGTCCTTCAGCAGCTCGCGGATAAGACCGGCCCGGCGCTGGCCCGCGCCCTTGACCTCGGCATCATCCACGGCCTGAACCCGCTGTCGGGTACTGCTTTCGCGCCGATCACCAAGTACCTCAGCCAGACCACGAACGCGGTTGAGATTGCTTCCGGCGATGACCGTATCGCCAACCTCGACGCTGCCGAGAACCTGGTCAGCGGCATCCCAAACGGTGTTGCCATCGACCCGACCTGGGGCAAGGGCTTCCGGACCCTGCGTGACGCCAATGGCCGCCGCATCTTCCCGGACTTCACCCTCACCCCCGGCGTCACGGACCTTGACGGCTACCGCGCCGCCGTGTCTGACACCGTTTCCGCCTCGCAGGAAGCCGCTACGCCGACGAACCTGAAGGCTCTGGTTGGTGACTACTCGCAGATCGTGTGGGGCGTTCAGAAGCAGATCGGCGTCGAGAAGATCCTGTTCGGCGACCCGGATGGCCAGGGCGACCTGAAGCGCAACAACCAGATCGCCCTCCGCGCTGAAATCGTGTACGGCTGGGTTATCGGCGACCTGTCTTCCTTCGCGAAGATCGTTGACGCGGTAGCCTAATGCCTCGTCTTCGCAATGTCGCCTCTGGCGTTGTTGTGTCGGTTTCTGATGAGACTGCCGCGCGGCTGGGTGCTGATTATGTTCCGGTGGAGCATGAGACGCGCCCAGCCGTTGCGGTTGAGTCTGAGAAGCCGGCTAAGCCTGCCGCGCGCCGTACTCGTAAACCCCGTAGTTAGTAGGAGGCGTCATGGCTAATTGGACTTCTGCCGCGGAAGTGGTGGCCGCTTGGATTGGCGATGACGCGCCTGCTGATTCGGCGAAGGTTGATTTGTGGGTTGGGCGTGCTGAGCGCCTGTTGCGCGCGAAGGTGCCGACTCTTGCCGCCCGTGTGGTTGCGGATCCTGCCGAGCCGGATTTGGTGGATAACGTCAAGGACGTTGTCACGAGCATGGTTCAGCGGGTTTTCCGCAACCCTGAGGGCGTGCGTACCAGGCAGGAGACTACGGGGCCGTTTAGCGGTTCGGTGACTCTTGGCGGGGATCAGCCTGGCGAGCTTTGGGTTACCGATGACGAGTTGGCCCGAATTTCCCCTGCCGGTACTAATCGGGGCGCGTTCACGATTGACACGATCCCGATCACGTCACCTATTTCGCCGTACTATGTGGCACCCGCTGGTGCGTGGTTCCTGTGAGTGAGTCTGTTGAGCATGTCCCTTATGTGGGGCTTGCTGAGGACGCTTACGGCAATGAGACGGAGAGTTTCGGCGCCCCGGTGACGTTATACGGGTTCGGGTTCGATCCGGGATCCAGTAGCGAACCGCGTCAGCCTGGTATGGATCGCGTCATTGTTGAGCCGACCCTTTACGGGCCATTCTCGATGCCTTTTCAACCCAAGGACCGTGTTCTTGTTCGCGGGCTCTTGTATGAGGTTGAGGGCATGGTTCGTCAGTGGCGGAACATGTTCAGCAACCGTGAGGCTGGCGGCGTTGTGAGTCTCCGTAGAGTCGATGGCTAAGCCTAAATTCGAATGGAACCTCAAAGGGTTCGAGGAGATACGCCGCAACGAGGCCGCGCAGGACAGGATCCAAGAGGAGATTGACAGGATCCTCGATGCGGTCGGAGGGTATGGCTACGACGGCGAGGTTTCACAGGGCGTGGGCCGCGGAACTCTCGGGCGCGCGATTGGCAGGGTTTGGACGACGAATTTTGACGCCATACTCGACAACTCGCGCAACCACACTTTGCTCCGCGCACTTGCTGGCGACGCGATGGTGCTCTACACGAACAAGGCTGGCAAGACGAGCCTTGTGACTCAGAAGCAGTCCGACAACTACAACTCAAAGAAGAAGGGGTGACGTGTGGCTGAAATCCTAGTCTCCCCTGACGCTGAAGGTGCCGCGGTTACGTTCCTGCGCGCCGGACTCGGCTCCTTGGCTGACAAGGTCGCAACGAAGGTTCCCGCGACGATGCCTAACCGCATGGTCCGGGTGTCACTCACGGGCGGCACAAGGCTGAACGTTGCGGCTGATACGTCGCAGCTCACGGTTGAGTGTTGGGCCGGTGACGAGCCGACCGCTTCTAACCTGGCACGCACCGCACAGGCGCTCATGTTCTCTGCTGCGTGGACTACTGCCGGCGGGGTCTTTGTTCGCCGGGTTGATTCGGTCGGCGGGGTGCAGTTCTTCCCGGACCCGGACACTAGCAAGCCGCGTTATCAGTTCACCGTTCGTTGGCACGTCAGACCAGCAGCTATCTAACTTCCTTTGCCCTCCTTTGTGGGGGCTTTTCTTATGCCCTTATTTGGAGGAAAAACAATGGCCAATACGGCTTCTAACGTGGTTGCTGGCGTTCCGCTGGCGACTGGCGGCATCCTGATCGGCGCACTGAGCGCCGCGGCGCCGACGACCGCATCTGACACCCTGACTGGGTTCAACGCCGCGGGTTACATCGGTGAGGATGGCGTCACCGAAACTAACGAGCGTTCCACTGACCGGATCCGGGCGTGGGGCGGTGACACTGTGAAGGTTGTTCAGACCGAGCACAACGTCACTTACCAGTTCACGTTCCTGGAAACCCTGAACGCTGATGTGTTGAAGGCTGTTTACGGCGAGGACAACGTAACCACGACCGCCGCTACCGTGTCCAGTGGCACGCTGCACGAGGTTCAGGTCAACGCTTCGACCCTGCCGCACAAGTCTTACGTGTTCGAGGTCAAGGATGGCGATGCGAAGATCCGCATCTACATCCCGGATGGCCAGATCACTGAGGTTGGCGACATCACCTATTCGGACTCTGAGGTTATCGGGTACGAGGTCACGGTTGAGGCGTTCTCTGACGAGCTTGGCAACAAGGCTTACAAGTTCCTGGATGACGGCAAGTTCGCTGCCGCGTAACTAGACCCCTCGGGGCGGGTTGTGGTGACTCCCCGCCCCGAGGTTTTCCAATAGTCACCCACCAGAATCAGTCACCCTATTCTTTGGAGTCACCTAATGGTTTACGAAGTTCCTGCCGCCAAGCGGTCGTTGAAGCAGAACGTGTTCGAGTTCAAGGTGGGCGCGACGAGCTACAGCGTCCCGAAGTTTGAGCACCTTTCGGTCGGCGTGCTGGAGGCCGTGGAGTCGGCACCGGAGAACGCTATTGGACCTTACCTGTCCGTGTTTGGGGAGAAGGATTCGCCGATTGGTAAGGCGATCAGGTCGCTCGACAAGGATCAGCTGACCGCACTTATCAAGGCGTGGCAGTCCGACAGTGGCGTGTCTGTGGGGGAATCCGAGGGCTCCTAACACTCCTGCGGGAGTTCAGGGGAGCCCTGAACTATGACCTTATCGGGCTCGGGTATCGGGTCGCTGATGTTCCTTCAAGCCTCTCTTGGGGCGACCTTAGGGACATTGTTGCTCACCAGCCGGCTACGAGCGCACTGTACCGGGCGATGCACCCGGACGAATCCCAGTGGGGCCTGCCTGAGCACCTGTTGGCGGTGATCGCTGATGCGGTGATTGCCGGGAATTGGATGCAGTCCCGGGACGGGCAGAAGAACAAGAACCGGCCTAAGCAGATCCCTAGGCCTGGTGTTGTGCCGGATAAGAAGACGTTCGGCGGTAAGGCCGAGAGCATGACCACCATCCGCGATTGGCTGGGTTGGTAACTACATAGAGAGTTGGTGCCCTTTGGCAACGGAACTTGGATCGGCGTTTATCTCCGTTGGCTTGGGCACCAACAATCTTGCCGGCGATATCAAGAAGGCGTTTGGTTCGGCGGAGGCGTCCGGGGCTGATGCTGGCAAGTCTGCCGGCAAGGGGTTCGGTATCGGGTTCGCTGGCATTGCCGCTAGCGCGGTTGGGGCGTTGGGCATTGGGGCGTTCTTCAAGTCGGCTATTAGTGGCGCGGGCGACTTGGAGCAGTCTGTTGGGGCCATTGATAGCGTCTTCAAGGGTTCGGCGGCTCAGATGCACGGCTGGGCGAAGTCTGCTGCAACCGATGTCGGGTTGACGCAGAACGAGTTCAACCAGCTTGGAACGTTGATCGGTTCTCAGCTCAAAAACGGCGGCACCGCTATGGATGAGCTGGGGCCGAAGACTAAGGCCCTCATCACGACTGGCGCTGACCTGGCATCGATGTTTGGTGGGACAACGCAGGAAGCTGTTGACGCGCTGAGCTCGGCGCTGAAGGGCGAACGCGACCCTATCGAGAAGTATGGCGTGTCGCTGAATCAGGCAAAGATTGATGCCGAGGCTGCGGCTTTGGGGTTCAAGAAGGTTGGCGGGTCACTGTCGGCTGAGGCTAATCAGGCGGCGACCGTCTCGCTGATTATGAAGCAGACCGCGGATGCACACGGTAACTTTGGGCGCGAAACTGACACGCTGGCGCACAAGCAGCAGGTTTTGAACGCTCAGTGGGCTGATGGCAAAGCGGCGATTGGTGCTGCGCTGCTCCCTGCTGTGACGGCTGCTACGGGCGCGCTGTCGAAGGCCCTTGGGCCGGCGATGGCTGGGGCGCTTGCCGGGACCAAGGCGGTCGTTGGCGGATTCACGGCGATGGGCGCGGCTTTCAAGGCTGGCGGGACTGAGGTCACGTCTTCTGGTTTTGCTGGGGTGATGGAGCGCATTGGTCTTGCGGCTAGGCAGGCGTTCGATGGACTTGGCCCGATTGTTAGCTCTGTAGGGGCGCTTCTGGCCCCGCTTTTGCCGATGTTTTCCGCTCTTGTTCCGCAGGTTTTCGCACTGTTCCACGCGCTTTCACCTACTTCGCTGATATTTCAGGCCCTTATGCCGGTGTTGCCGCAGATCGCCGCAGCTATCGGTGGCGTTCTGGCGGCGATCCTTCCGCTTGCGTTGTCGCTGGGTTCGCAGCTTTTGCCGATTATCACGCAGTTGGTGTCTGCGGTTCTGCCGCCGCTGATCGACATTTTCAACAATATCTTCACGGCCATCGCGCCTCTCATTACGCAGATTGCTGGTCTGCTGATCCCGATCATTCAGGCGCTTATGCCTGTGGTCGTAACGGTTTTCGGCGTGATCGCTGACGTTATCAAGAGCGCGATGCAGATTGTGCAGGGTGTTATCCAGGTTGTGACTGGCCTTATTACGGGAAACTGGTCGAAGGTCTGGGAGGGCATCGGCAACGTGTTCGGCGGGATTTGGAACACGATTGTTGCTCTCGTTGGTGGGGCTATCAAAGTCGTGTGGTCGGTGATTCAGTCCGGACTCAGTCTCGCCGCGGGCATTGTTGGCTCGATCCTCGGCAACATTGGCAAGTTCTTCGGCGATACGTGGAGAAACGTCACGGACGGTATCTCACGGTTCGTCGGTGGCATCGGGAACTTTTTCAAGGACATCCCTGGCAACATCATGAACGCGCTTTCTGGTGCTGGCCGGTGGTTGTTTGACCTTGGCGCGAACATTGTGCAGGGGCTGTTCGACGGCATCAAGTCGCTCGCCGGCACTATCGGCAATTTCTTCCTGTCGCTGCTGCCGGGCTGGATTGTGGAGCCGTTCAAGATCGCTCTTGGGATCCATTCCCCGTCGCGGGTGTTCAAGGGCTTCGGCGAGAACATCGGCCAAGGCCTGCTCGATGGTGTTGACCGGATGCAGGGAAAGATCGACGGCACGATGGGGAGCCTTGTGACGGTCCCCCAGGTTCCGTCGTTCGGTTCGCCAGCCTACACGCCTGCGGCTGCCGGTTTTGGCTCTGTTGGCGGGGCCACGTTCAACACAACTATCAATCAGGTTGATGACCCAATCGGCACGAGTCACGCGGTTACGCGGCGGCTTGCAAGCCTCGGAACGTAGGAGGCGCGGTGCCTTACCCAAGCCCGACAACTTATCCGTCTAATTTCCTTTACCCAGGCTCGTCGTACAGTCACAGGCTGGGCGACCCGGTAGCTCTGGGCGGCATTGTGTTGAATGCGGTGGATGAATTCGGGGTCCATTGGATCCTGGAGTCGTTCACTGGCTGGGATTCCCCGGGCAGCACTGTGTCGTTGACGCAGCGCGCGCGGGGGCATGGTTCGACCGCGTCTGAGCCGTTCCTTCAGGCTCGTGTGATGACGTTGGCCGGTTACATTGATGCCCCTGATGCGGCGTCTGGGCTTGCTGCCCGGGATCGTTTGGCGGCTGCGGTTTCGTTGGATCCGTTTGATGTCCTTGTGGCTGAGGGCGATTCGGTGCGGAACGTTAGTGCGATGCGTCAGGACGCTGTTATTTGGAAGCGGAATGGGCCTGCTGAGGCTTCGTTTAGTGTGCAGATCGTCGCCCCGGACCCTCTGAAGTATGGGGATCTTGTGTCGGCGTCTACGGCGTTGCCGTCTTCGTCTGGTGGCCTGACTTACCCGATCACGTATCCGGTCACGTATACGGGCGTGTCTACGTCTGGTGTGTTGCGGGTTGTGAATGAGGGGAACACGCAGGCGCCGGTTTGGTTGCGCATTGATGGTCCTGTTCCGGCTGGTGGTTGGACGGTGACGCATGTGGGTAAGCGGCAGACTTTGTCGTTTGCTACGTCGTTGGCTCTTGCTGCTGGTGAGTTTGTGACGGTGGATATGCAGCGGCGTGAGGTGTTGGCGCAGGGCCAGTCGGCGCGGGCCGGGTATGTGACTTCGCGTGGCTGGTTCACGTTGGATCCGGGCGATAACGATATTGCGTTTTCGGCACAGAATTACAGCGCCACGGCGCAACTAACCGTAACTACGAAGCCAGCGTGGAGCTGATATGACTATTACTTTTTTGCAGCCTGATGGTGTTCCGATTACGGCGCAGCAGGCGAGGCAGGGCTGGTCGGCGCTTTATGGTGCTGGTTCGGGGCGTCCTTTGGGTGGTCTTTCGGGGCTGCGCGTGGGGACTGCCGCGGACACTTTGACGGCGACTAGCACGACGTGGACGTTGAAGCCTTGCTCGGCGATGATCGACCCTGGCGCGGCAACCCATCAGGGGATGTATGGGTGGGCGTCGGATGCGAACATTACTGGGAGCGTCACGGCCGCCGATGCGACCGTTGCGCGCAAGGACATCGTTTACATTCAGGTGAATGACTCCTCATCGGGCGATGGATCAGGAGAACTGACTGCGAACGTGAAGTACCTCGCTGGGCCAACAGATGGCAGTAACGCGGCCCCGTCCCTCCCAGCACGCTCATTCTTGCTTGGCACCATTAGCGTGCCCAAGGCTACGACTGGCTCCCCGACCGTGACGTTGAACCCGGCCCGATTCGTAGCGGCTGGTGGTACGCGCTCGGTTGGCTCGCAGGCGGAACGTGACGCGCTGATCCCGTTCGAGGGTATGAAGATTGTCCGCGCCGACCTTGCTGGGACTGATGAGGTTTACACGGGCGGCGCGTGGGTTGGTTCCGGCTCGACCGCTATCACCACGTTTGGTTCCGGCTGGACGGCGCTGACCGGTGCGCATCAGCCCCGCGTGTACCGTTCTGGGGCGATGGTTCACCTCATCGGGGGGCTGAGTATCGGCTCGACTGGCAACGTGAGCAACATGCTCACCGTGCCCGCGGCGTTCCGGCCCGCGAACGCGAACACGACTTTCGTTGGTTCCGGTGTGTCATCGTCGGGCGCCGTGTACGAACTCGCACTGTCTAACGGTGTCCTGACCGTGCCGGCGGGTTACCTGACTGGCTCGATCACTGTTGGTGTTGTCGTACCCGTCAAGGCTTCCTGGCCGCTGTACTAAACGTGTGGCCCCGGCTCTTCACAGCCGGGGCCACACTCCCCCAACCGAACACGCCTATAGAGGAGGCACGCCCGCATGGGTAAACCACAACATACACCCATGAGAGGGTTCCTCCGATGTCCAACATAACTGCTGCTCAGCGTGTCGTCCTTGGACGGAACATCACTCTTACTGCGGGGGCTGTTTATGCCCTGTCGCGTGCGTTGTCGTATGCGACGATGCGCCCGGACACGATGAATCAGGCGCAGGCGATCATCACGGCTGAGGGCCGGATTTCGTGGGTTTGGGTTGCTGCGTGGGGTGTTGCTGCCGTGTTTTGTGTTGCTGACATGGTGAACAAGCACACCCGTTACGGGCTTTCTGCGGTCGTTGGTATTGCGCTTGCTTGGGGTTCCGCGCACCTTGCCACATGGGTTTGTACGGGCTTCACGGATCCGTCACTGATCGCGCTGGCGATTGGCTGGTTGACCCCGGCTGGCTTGGTGCTCGGCTTCCTCATCAAAGTGACGGCCCTCCAGGACATGCTCCTAACGCCACCTGGCGGCGCGGATGAATGACTGGGCAATTGTTGGCTCGGTCGCGGTCGCTGTTGTTGGTCTGTGCGGTACGTGGTTGGCGACGAAGATTCAGCACAAGGGCAGGCCTGAGAATGCGCTGATTGACCAGCTTCAGGAAGAACTGGCCCGGCAGTCTGCGCGTATTGACGGGCTGGAGTTGGAGCAGCGGAACGCGAAGAAACGTGAGCGGATCCGTGACGACTACATCAATAAGTTGCGGCGCCACATTGAGGCTGGCAACCCGCCGCCTCCGCCTGAATGGCCTGAAGGCCTCTACGACTAGGAGTCACTATGAGGCCTGTTAGTTCAGCCTTCCCGATCAATCAGCCGTTCGGCGGAATGAAAACTGCGGGTGTTGTTGGCGACATCAACAAACCGGACACGGTCGAATACTACGTGGCGAAGTACGGCAACTATCAGCCCTACGGTCACGCCGGTTGCGACATTGCCTGCCCCGAGGGAACACCCGTTGTCGCTATGGCTGCCGGCACTGTTCTCTGGGCGGACTGGGGCACGAACCTACCCGGCGACGACTCATGGTCACCATCCGGCTACTTCCAGCGTTGGGCGCTCTACAAGGGCTTCCCCGGCATTGTGACCGTGATTCAGCATGACGGCTGGATCGGGGTCTACGCTCACCTCTCCCAGGCGTTCATGAACACTGGCGACCGGGTGAAGGAAGGCCAGCGTATCGCCTTGTCGGGAGCGACTGGCGGCGTAGCGCCGCACCTGCACGTCGAAGCTCTCATAGACAACAACTACACGACCGGCGGCGGGCTCATCTATGGGCGCACCGACCCGGCCCCATACTTCGGTTCCGGCGGCGCCGCTATCGGTACGCAGGGAACCACTATCACCCCCATCGAGGAGGACACTTTGTCCGCAGCAGAAGTAACCCAGATCATCAAGGCTGTGCAGGCTGAGGGGCAGAAGACCCGCGACTATGTTGGGCAGCTGCTCGTCTCCGGTTACACGGTGGGCGGTAAGCAGTTCCCCGGCGACAACATGGTCAACATCACCACGCAGAACCGGGTGAACGCGACCCTGAACCTTGTGAAGGCGATGGCAGCGAACCCGAACCTCACCCCCGAGCAGGTGACCGCCGCTGTTCAGGCTGGTCTTGCTGAGGGTGTCGTCACTGTTGATGTGAACGTCAAGGGCAAGTGACGTATCGGCGTGCGGCTGGGCTCGGTGCTGTGGCTGGTGTCGGGTTCGCCGTCGCTGTTGCCGCTGTTGTTGCAGCCCGCGCCGCCCTGACTATCACCCGCGCTCACCGCTGGTATCAGCTCAAACACCTTTAGGAGAAACATGAATATCCGCGACCCCAAAGTCCGCGCATACATTTACGGCATTGTTCTGGCAGCTATCCCACTGCTTCAGTTCTTCCGCCTCGTGCCCGGCGAATCTATCCCGCTCATCGTGAACGTTGTAACCGCCGTCCTTGGTGTTGGCGCGGCTGGGCTTGCACTGCCGAACACGCCCGCATCACCCGGCAACGTAACTAAGTAAGGGGGTCACGATGGCGCTTTCATGGGTGAGTGTGAATGCGAACGATGGGAGCGTCATCGCTGATCTGCCGACGTTGCGGGTTGATGGGTCGTTGAAGCGGACTATTGGCCGGTATGAGACGCAGACGGCGCAGTTGCCGCTCGATAAAATCCCGGCGAACTGGAAGCAGGCGACCCGTAAGAAGGCTGTTTTTCTGGTGGCGTTGGATGAGGGCGATGACGTTGTTTTGGGCCGTCCTGTGTGGGGTGGCATGGTCATTGTTCGCACGACTTCCGATAAGGAGGCTGTCGGGTTGTCGTTGGTGACGGCTGAGGACTGCTTGAATGACCACTTTGTCGGTAATGAGAAGTTCACGGGTGTGCCGCAGAACACGATTGTGCGGTCCCTGGTTGAGAAGTACATGACTGGCTACCCGATCCGTGTGGTGGAGTTGCCGGGCGCTAACCCTGCCCGTGATCGCACCTATCTTGACCAGGATGACAAGACGTTGTTCTCGGTGTTGGAGGAGTTGTCGGGTGTTGTTGGTGGCCCTGAATGGTGCATCGATTGGGAGTGGGTTGGTTCCAGCCTGGGGATGGTGTTGTATGTTGGCGCGCGGATTGGCTCTGCGAAACCGGAGGGTTTGGGCGCTGCTGCACAGTTCTACCTTCCGGGTAATCTGGCGTCGGCTGAACTGACTGAGGGTTACAGGCGGGGTGAGGGCGCTAACGATGTGATGGCGACTAGCTCTGGTGCTGGTAATGCGCGGCCTCAGTCGCCGCGGCAGGTTGCTGTGAATGATCTTCGCCCACGGGTTGAGTTTCGGTGGTCGCCGTCGTCTAACGTCGTGAACGTTCCGACGCTGACTGGTCACGCGCAACGGGCACTGGCTGACATGCGTGACGGAACAGTCGAGCTCGCGTTGACCGCGAACCGTGCGGAAGGCCCAAAGCTCGGCAAGGACTGGAACCTTGGCGACGACATCGGCTTCGACCTCACTAGCTGGGCGTGGCCTGATGGGATCACCGGGACAGCCCGCGTCGTCTCGATTGAAATGACCGACACCACTATCACCCCCGTGCTTGATGTTGCGGGCATTGAAGGGATCGACTAATGCCCCAGCCAGGGAAACCTAACCCTCGTGGTGAGGATTGGTTCGTTCGCAAGTTCGCCGAGCTTGAACGGCAGATGCTCGAACTCAAAGCAGCTAACCCGTTCGGGCTTACCGGCATCAAGCCAGAAGACGGCGGGACAAGCTTCGACGGGTACGTCAACGTCAACGGGCCAATGTCAATCACCGGGGCTCTCAACCTCCCCGCCGGCATCATCGGCAACGACGCGCTAACAAGCCCCCTATTCCCGCAAGTCGCCCACGCCGACTCGTCGAACTTCTCACTAGCAACAGGGGCTAACGTCGAAAAAGCTAGGGCGACCGTTAGCATTCCGAGTGGATACACGCGTGCCCTCGTCATGGCAACTGCCACAATGACAGCGCTGAACTCGACAGCAACAGGCGATAGTACGTACATCTCCTGCGTTATTAATGGCAGCTCGCCCGGCTGGTCTGGCGAAGTTTCGGTCCCTGCGGGTAGCCGCGGGTTTGTAACAAATACTTCAACCGGGCTTCTAACGGGCCTTGACGGCACGTTCTACATTTCAGCTAAGGCCAGCTCAGGAGCATCGGCTTGGGCAGCATCGACAGTGAACGCCATCAACCTAGACGCAATCGTCATGTTCCTCCGCTAGCGGCAGTCAATCGCGGCAGTCTCGGCGGTGTCGAGCGCCACCGAATCAGTCTCCGCTTCAGCCATTACCGTGTCAGGTTTGTGCGGCAACCCGAGTACATGCCCGAACTCATGGAATATTACGTCTGACGCGAGTCCCCGTGTCGCATCCGCCGTGATTATGGCCGAAGTGATTACACCGTTTGCGCCCGGGGTGTCAACGTATGCCCTCGCGCCAATTGCGTGCATATGAGACAGGTCTGCGTTTGAGCGTGGCGCGATCACCAATACGTCTCCTGGCGTCGTTGGCGCCTTGTAGTCCGCTTGGTAGGCGACCTCGCGCATTATCCGCACTTTGTACCCGAGGTTCTGAAGGTATCGCACGGGGTATTCGAGCTGCCGGACGAGGCTATCGCTGTCCTCGCTGGTGGAGGCGGCGTAGTAGATGTTGATCGGCTGGTTGCATGCCCAGCGCCATTCAAGCTTTTCCGGCTTTGATGCTTTGCCCGTCGCGGCGACATTCTTGTCCGCTAAGGCGGCGGGCAGGTCATAAGACGGTGACCACTCTGTCACAACCGCTGGTACTTCTGCGGCCTGAACGACCGGCGCCGATGATGCGGTGGTGGCAGCGATCACTACCGCGGCGACTAGGCCGATCCCCCAATTTCTTACCCCCATGCCACGAAGTCTATCCGGACAGTGGACTAATTAACAGCAAGAGGAGCGCAGGATTGCCGAAACGTAACTGGGTTGACGGGGTTCTCGGCAATACGCCACTCACCGCCGCCCGCCTAAACGACCTAGAGAACGACCTTGAAGCCGCGATCCTGCAAGCCGCCGCCGACCCGTCCCAACTCTTTACGGGCGCGATCACACGGGATGCTAACGGAGCCCCAACCGCGGCACCTATCACTTGGCCTGATGGTGTGACCGGCGTGTATTCCGGCACCGCCTCAACCACGTTCCCCGGCGCAGTGGATTCCTACACCCTCACCCGGCCCGGCGTACCAACCATCACCTACACCCAGCCCGCCGTAACCCGCGACCCCAACGGCAACATCACCAACCGGCCCGCAATCACCGCCACCTAGGAGCAAACATGAGTGGATTCCTCGACATCCCAGGGGCTAAAGCAAACGACGTTGCCTCCAAAGCACCAATCAACTCCCCCGCGTTCACCGGCACACCAACCGGTATCACCAAGGCGCACGTCGGCCTCAGCAACGTAGACAACACAGCCGACGCGAACAAGCCCGTATCAACCGCGCAACAGGCAGCCATCAACGCCGTCAGCCCCGCAACAACCCTCGTCGAAGGCGTACCAGTCACCGTCTACGGCAACTCCTACACCGTCTCCCCGCCACTCTCAGGCAGGGCGAACCTCGACCACCCAACACGGGCAGCAAACCGCCTCCGCATGGGAACAGCCACGAAGAACGGTGTCGGCGGGTCCGTTGCAAACCATGTTTTCTTCGACGCCAACTCCAACGTGTCCGGCGCAGCGCCCTCCCACCAATGGGTGCCAGGGAACAACAAAGGCCTCGTCATCTTCGAGGAAACCATCAACGACGTAGTCACATTCGGATCATCCGCAGCAGCCCAAGACAACTACCGGGAAGCACTCCGCGGCCTCGTCGAACTCTGGCGCACCGGCACTCGTGTACCAGCAACCGACGCCTCCATCACCTACGCCGGCACCTGGGGTGTTGGTGTCACCGGCTACCACCAAGGCGGCGGCAAACGAGCCACCGCATCAGGATCAACCGCCACATTCACGTTCACCGGCACCGAGATTGTTGTGTGGATCAACACGTCAGGGTCAGGCACAACACCCTCCGTGACGATCAAAGAAGGCACAACAACGCTGGCGACCGTCACCACAACCGGGCGGATGCAACCCTACGACGCGCCCGGTGTTGTCGGCACATCGACCAGCGTTGGCGCCTGTGCGATCCGCATCAAAAATCTAACCGCCGGATCTCACACCTTTGTACTCACAACATCCGGCACAGGCTCACTGTTCTTCGACGGCTACTCACTCCCAGCCACCAAACCCCCACAGATCATCTTCGTCAAAGAAGGCGCGATCAGCAGCTACGCACCCAACGGATCCGCCGCACTCCACGCCACCTACAACCAAATCCTCCTCGACGTGGCAGCCGAATACCCGAGCATCGTCACCGTAGCCGACCCAGGAGCCAACTGGGACTCATCCTGCCTCTACATGGGCGACGGGACCGGCAACCACCCCAACGACAAAGGCCACGCCGTACTAGCCGACGCTGTTGTCGCAGCCGTCAAAACCCTCGGGTACAAAGACGGCATGCACATTCTCTAACTACAAAGCCCGCACCCTCACAACGGGGGTGCGGGCTTATTGTTGTTTAAGTGGAGTCGTTGGGTGAGATGCGCCGGCAGGGTGCTTTGGATAAGGCGCTGCGGTCCCGTGACGGCGTGACGATCATCAAGCCAGTACCCGTTGCCGTCCGCGTCATCCAAGGCCACGCAATCGCTTACACAGACACGCAAGTCCTCGTTGAGTGGGAAGCATACGGCGACTGGTACGTGCGCTGGGAAGACAAATGGCAGGTCGAAAGGGTCTGAAATAAGGCTGTTCCGTCCGTAGCGAACTACCCCATTCTACTAGTGAACTGGTAGTAGAAGTCGGTAAAATTAGAGGTACAAGAAACCCCGCGATGCTGGCAGGCATCCGGGGTTATGGCCGAACTAATTGGGAGTCCGACATGTCCTATGCTACACGCTCCGAGCAGCAAAAATACCAACGTGAATGGTGCGCCAAAAATCGCGCCGCATTCCTCGATGGAAAGTCCTGCGTCGTCTGCGGAACAACCGAACGCCTCGAGGTTGACCACATCGACCCGAGCCTCAAAGTCTCACACAACGTCTGGTCGTGGGCGCCCGCACGCCGCGCCGCTGAACTCGCAAAATGCCAGGTTCTCTGCAGCACGCACCACAAGGAAAAGACTCGAGCGGACCGGCCAGTACCCGATCATGGCACCGTGTCCCGCTACGGTGGGATCCACAAATGCCGTTGCGTTGAATGCCGAAAAGCCAACAGCGAACGCAAGGCAACGAACGAACGCAAGCGGAAGCTGCGCCTCGAGCAGGAAAGCGCCGTTGCTGACGTTGTGGAACTGAAGCCCCGCAACCCGCTCGAGATAGCGGCCTAAGCCTCTAGCGCCTTCTGCGCGATGTTCGCCCCAACAAAGTGAGCATCGGGCAGAAGGTGGCTGTATCGGTCCATCGTCGTTGTGATCGACTCGTGCCCCAGCCTGCGTGACAGTGCAAAGATTTCCATGCCAGCCGCAATCATCCAGGAAGCGTGGCTGTGCCGGACATCATGTATGCGGGGGCGTTCACTCTTTGGAATCCCCGCCGCCTCGAGCGCCGGACCCCATGCCCGGTTGTGGGTGGACCCGGAACGCATGATGCCACCCTGCTTCAGGGTGAACACATAGCCCTCCCCAGCGGCCTCCACAGCGCCCCGTACAGCGTCAACGGTTGATGGTGCCAGCGATACTGTGCGGACGCTTCTGCGGGTCTTAGGCGGGCCAATGTAGTAGCCTCCAGCGCCATCCTCTTTCCAGGCTTTCGTCACCCGAACCGTGGGGGTTGGGGCGTCCAGCTTGAAGTCTTTTGCCGTGAGTGCGGTCGCCTCGCCGAAGCGCAGGCCGGTACCGACTAACAATTGGAAGAATGGCACGAAATGGGCGTCCATGCAGCTCACGATGACGGACCACTGCCCCTTGTCGATGAAGCGGATCTTGTCGTCGGTCGCGGTGGATTTCGGCAGCTTCACACCCTTGCACGGGTTGTCCGTCCGGTAGCCCATGCGAACAGCCGTCGTCATTGCCGCGGACAGGAGGCCATGCTTGTTGGCGATGGTCTTGGCGCTGGTTGGTTCGCCGCGCCACTCTTTAGCCTGCATGCCCTTGATCCATCGGACGATGTCGGGGTGCTTGATTTCTGCGACTTTGCGCCGGCCAAGCTCTTTAAAGTGGTTCTCAACGTCGGCCTTGTATCGCTTGATCATGTAGGGCCCGACGCCGGTTAGCTGGTCGATGTGTTCGGCGAACACTTCTGCCAGGGTTGGGCCTGCGATGTCCTGCTCTTTCATGAGCTGGTCTGCTGCGGCGAACGAGTTGCCGTTCGCGTCGAGCAGCCGCTTCCACAGCTCAGCTTTCTCTTCCGAATAGAACGTCTCGTGTTGTGGTACGCCGTTCTCTCGCCACATGAGCCGGTAGGAGATGATCGTGCCATCTTTGCGTTTCCGCGGGTGAACGCTAGCCACTGTGCCCCCATAAGTTATCCATCACTACCATTTTCTCATTTTGGAGTGAGTCAACACAATAGGGCGTTGCGTCAACAGGCACAAAAAAACCCGCTAGATTCAGCGGGTTTTTGAGTGGAGATGGGGGGAATTGAACCCCCGTCCGATGTCGTGTTGTCAGGGCTTCTCCGGGCGCAGTTTGCGTCGGATTTTCTCGGCCCCAGCCATCCTGCAAACAGGTGGCTGATCCGGGCCCAGTCATCAAAGAGTCCCGTTCACCCCGATGACGGGGGTAAACAGCAGTGGCTATCTAAATGACGCCAGGATCCGGGGCGATAGCAACCCCGGGCTGACGGACTGTCTTACTGCTTAGGCAGCGAGAGCGAAGTCAGTGCGTTTTGATTCGGCACTTATTGGTTTGCAGACAGCGTTTACGAGATAATTCTGCATCCTCGGCCCGCTTCACCTGTCG
>Ga0213837_1000466_pt1 | contig 42238 bp, 29 predicted proteins | sample SWPATP12_FD_160572 | JGI IMG/M metagenome (GOLD analysis project Ga0213837, IMG submission 160572) | Coastal seawater microbial communities from Marineland, Florida, United States - SWPA TP1 #2 | ecosystem: Environmental > Aquatic > Marine > Coastal | place: USA: Florida | collected 2016-08-06
ATGCCAGGTCCAGACCGTCTGCCACCGCCCGAACACCGCGGGCACGTCACGCCACGAGATTCCGCACCGATAGCGGTAGATGATGCCCTCGACCATCGTCCGAGCGTCCGAGAACGGGCGACCATTCCCGCTCCGCGGACGAGGCAACTCGTCCTCGATGAGCGACCACTGAGCATCCGAGAGCACCTGAAACCGCGACATGAAACCAGCCTCGCCGCACAGGGCGCCGAACCTTGTCAGACACGCCCTAGGTCGGGATCGTAGCCGGGACGTCTGCAGGAGTTCACTTGGCTGGAGTTCTCCGCCCGGATGGCGATTACCAAATCAGCTCGCGCTGCGCGCGCCTTCGTCGCATGCGTCACGCTTCATTGCAACACCTGGTGTCTGCTGCAATGAACGGTAAAGAGTCCGCCACGGCTACAATCAGCAACAGAAGGCGCGGTTCAACGACTGCATCGCTTCGGACGGCGTATGCCACCGGAGCCGGGGTCGATCGAGGGAGATGCAGTTCGTGGAAGCTATCAAGGCACAACTGCCGGCGACCGAGCATCCGGGCGCAAGGTGGATTCGCGCAGCGCTCCAGGTCAACCCGTACGAATATCAAGGCAACCCGGCGCCATCGAACTCGTACCGGGATGAGGCGAGCTACAACAAGGCTCTCTTGGACGAGTGTGAGCAGCAGGGGATCACGCTTATAGCGGTCACTGACCACTGGTGTGCATCTTCCGCGAAGGGACTTATCGCGGACGCGGCATCGCGAGGCATCACTGCCCTTCCTGGATTTGAGGCCACGACCTCCGAAGGAATCCATCTCCTGGTCATCTTCACGGAGGGCACGAAACTCGACGACATCACTATCGCGATCGGCGCTTGTGGCCTGACGCCTGGGGATCCTCACGCGGTCGCGTCGAAGTCGTTCTTCGACATCGTGGCGGAGATGACTTCCAGAAGTGCGCTCGTCATCCCGGCACACGTCAACGTCGCGAAGTCGGGCCTCCTGCATCGGGTATCGGGGAAGCCCCTCGAGCCCATGATCAGACACGACGGCATCCAGGCTCTTGGCATTACGCCGAGCTCGGCTGCCGCGGGCGAGCAAGAGAAGATCCTCAAGAATAAGGCGCCCTTCAAGCGCAAGCACCCCCTCGTCGCCATCCACGCCGATGACGTCATGGGCCCTTCCTCGCTGGCCAGTGAAGGCGCTAGCACCTGGTTCAAGATGAGCGAGCCGAGCCTGTCTGGCCTGGCGCACGCGCTGAGAACGCCGCAGACCCGGGTGAGCCTGACGGATCCGGCGAGCGCTTCCCGGGTAATGCTTCGGAGCATTTCCTGGATTGGCGGCTTCTTGGCCGATCAGACGATCCCGCTCGCGGAAGACCTGACCACCGTGATCGGCGGGCGCGGCACCGGCAAATCCACCATGATCGAGAGCCTCCGCTATGCGCTCGAGATCGAGCCGATCGGCGACGGTGCCAAGAAGGATCATGCTGACGTCATCAAGAACGTCGTGCGGACGGCAACAACGATCAGCCTTGTAGTCGACGTCGTTTCACCCGTGCCCGCGCGCTACACGATTGAGCGGACCATCCCGGACCCAGCCATCGTCCGTGATTCCAGCGGCACGGCTACGGCGCTGAAGCCGCGCGACCTCGTCGGCAGCTGCGAGATTTTTGGTCAACACGAGCTCGCAGAGCTCGCTCAAGACAAGACCCTCATGGCGCAGATGGTCAGGCGTGTAGCGGGCAAGCCCGTAGCCGCGCTTGAGCGTCCACCCATCCTCCAGCGACTGGCCGACAACCGCGAGGCCCTTGCAAAAATCGACCGCGACCAAGTCGCGCTCGAAGAGGAACTTGACGACATCCCGCGACTCGAAGAACAAGCGAAGAAATTCGCTGATAGCGACCTGGGCAGCAAACTCGAGGAGCGCACCACTCTCGAGTCGGAGAAGGGAGTCTTCCGCGAAGCTCTCCAGCGGCTGGACACGGCTGCAACAGAGCTCGACGCGACCGATCTGCTCGGGCTCGCCGAACAGTTGCGCGCACCCTTGCCCGGCGTCCTGGGCAGCGAGCGGCAAGCTGAACTGACGCCCACTCTAACTGCGCTCGAGCGTGCAGCGAAGGCTCTGGCAGACGCGGGCGCCTTACTGGAAGCGACCCTCGGAGCCGCTCGAAAGTCAGTCCAGGAGGCAGAGAGCGGATGGTACGAGTCGGTCAAGCCGCTCGAAGAAACCAACGCCGAAGTGTTCCGCCAGCTACTCGATGACGGCTACAACCCTGACGAGTACCTTCAGACGAGGGCCCAGCTCGATCGCCTTAACAAGCGCGCTGAGCAGCGCAAGGTCCTCGCTGGTCGGGAAGCGAAAGCACTTGCGGAGCGCAATGAACTGATACAGCAGCTTGCGGTGAACGACACCGCCATCGCTAAAGAGCTCGTGGCAGCAGTCAAGAAGGTGAACGCTGCCACATCCAGTGCGGTCGTGATCAAGCCGATCGCCGATCCAGATCGGAGCGCGCTTCGCACGGTCATCGACAAGCACTTCAAGACGGCTCGCACGCAGGTCGTCGCTGCGTCGGAGCGTCACGACTTTTCGAGCCGAGGGTTCGTCCAGGCCGCCCGGGAAGGTGCCGCTGCCCTTGCACCGTATGGCATCGTCGGCGCCCAGCTCAAGAATCTACTCGCGCTCGGCGAACCCTTCCTTCGAGAACTGGAGGAGGTATCGGTCGGCCGAGCGGTGGACGTGCAGCTCAACGTTGCACCAAAGGGCCACCCCGCGGAGCTGCGCCGGTTGGAAGACTTGTCTAAGGGGCAGCGTGCGACTGCGCTGCTCCTCATGCTGCTTGGCACCTCGACCAGCCCTCTTATCATCGACCAGCCGGAGGACGACCTCGACAACCGATTCGTTTACGACGGAATCGTGACCCGGCTACGCGCGCTTAAGGGGGCTCGGCAGATCGTTGCCAGCACTCACAATGCCAACGTCCCTGTCCTCGGTGACGCCGAGTTGGTCGTCACTCTTGAGGGCGATGGCAACACCGGATGGCCAGTTGCAGACGGGATGGGGTCGCTCGACACAAAGTCGGTTCGCCAGCACGCCGAAGACCTACTGGAAGGAGGGCGGGACGCGTTTAGCGCTCGTCAGCACCTCTATGGATTCTGAGGGACATCCGGGGGCGCGGGTCCCGGCCGAATGCGACGGGCCATCTGCCTAACCACCGCGGTCGGTCGACGTCCCACGGGGACGCGGTCACCGCTTCGGCGCCACGTGCTTCGCCGCCCACCCGACGAGGGGCTGCAGGTCCTCCACCGTGTCGAAGAGCGCGTCGAGCAGCGCCGGTCCGGCGTCCGCCGGCTCGACGTGCCGGCGCGCGGTGAGCCACTTGTAGCGCAGCAGCTCGATGCGCGGATGCTGCGGGTCGACACCGCGCGGCGCCGTCTTCACCGCCTCCCCACCCGGCTCGTAGCCCGCGCGCTCGAGCTCGGCGACGATGCCCTCGAGCTCGGTGCCCGGCGCGACCGCCTCCACCGCGGCGCGGTAGGCCTTCGTGAGCGTCGCGTCGCCGAAGAAGCCACCGCCGAGCGAGACACCGGTCGCGTCGAGGTTGAGGAACCATCCGATGCCCGCCGCGCGCTGCGCGAACAGCCCCTGCCGCGTCTTGTAGGGCGTCTTGTCGTTGGCGAAGCGCACGTCGCGGTAGGGCCGGTAGATCTTCACCGTGCTCGCGACCGGCTCGAGCTCCTCGGCGAGCGCCTCGAACGGGGCGCGCACGGCCTCGTCGTACCGGTGCTTGTTGGCGAGCCACCAGGGCTTCTCGTTGTTCGCCTCCAGCTCGCGGTAGAACGCGAACGCATCGTCACCGAATCCGTCGAATGCCATCCCTCGAGCCTACGACGACCGTCGAGCCGCGATGCTCCGTGGTCGGCGGAGCACGTCCTCAGCGGTGTCCGCGCCTGATCTTGGCGATGCCGCCGACGATGCAGGCGACCCCGACGGGCACGCCGAGGATCGCCACGAGAGGGCTGAGCGCCGAACGCAAGCTCATGGGCGCGTCGCTGCCCGTGGTCAGCGAGACGGCCCCGACCGCGGCGAAGACGATCAAGCCGATGCCGCTCGCGATGAGGGCACGGCCGGAAGAGCGCGGCGGCTCGCTGCGGTGGTGTCCCATTCCCGCGAGGCTAGCGGCTGCACCGCCCAGAGGTGGATGGATGTCGGCCGCTCGTCGGAGCGGCTCGCCGACACTCAGACGGCGAGTCCGCGCGGCCGCCGCTGGCACCGCGGGCACCGCGTCGACGAGCGGTTCGCCCAAGGCTCGCGCACCATCGTCGAGCCGCAGCGCGGGCACGGCAGCCCTCCGCGACCGTAGGCGTTCAGGCTGTGCGCGAAGTACCCGGCCTGGCCGTTGACGTTCACGTACTGCGCGTCGAAGGAGGTGCCGCCCTCGGCGAGCGCGAGGTCGAGCACGTCGCGCACGTCGGCGAGCAGCGCGAGCGCCCGCGCCTGGGTGAGGCGCTCCCCCGGCGTCGCGTAGTGCAACCGGCTGCGCCAGAGCGCCTCGTCGGCGTAGATGTTGCCGATGCCCGACACGAGCGTCTGGTCGAGCAGCGCCGCCTTCACGCCCTGCCGGCGCATCCGCAGGCGTCGGGCGACAGCGGATGCGTCGAACGCCGGATCGATCGGATCGAGCGCGATGTGCGCAGCCTGATCAGGCACGCCATCGACGGTGGGCCGCACGGCAAGGCCACCGAAGAGGCGCTGGTCGGCGAAGCGCACCTCGACGGGGCCGTGCCCAGAAGGATGCAACGCCGGCTGGTCGAGCAGCAGCCGGATGCGCGTGTGCCGATCCGCGGGAGCGCCCGGCTCGCGCACGAGCATCTGCCCGGACATCCCGAGGTGCGCGAGCAGCGCCTCTGGGCGATGCATGTCCGAACCGTGCGCACCGATCTCGCCCTCGAGCGGCACCCACAGGAACTTGCCCCGCCGGGCCGGCACACCGAGCGTGCGCCCGACGAGCGTCGCCTCGAAGTCCTCGGGGCCCCCGGTATGACGCGAGAGCGAGCGCACGTCGAGCACCTCGACACCCTCGATGCGAGCGCCGGTGACAGCGGGTGCGAGGCCGGCGCGGACCACCTCGACCTCGGGCAGCTCCGGCACGTCAGGACCGCGCGGGGTCCGCGGCGGTGAGCCGGCCATGCGCGGCGAGCGCGGCGGCCATCTCGGCGACCTTCTTGCTCGTGCCCGAGCCGGTCGCGACGGCCTCGCCGTGGATCCGCACGGTCGCGGTGAAGGTGCGCGCGTGGTCCGGGCCGGTGGCATCCACCTCGTAGACGGGGGCGCCGACGCCTTGCGCGGCAGCGACCTCCTGCAGCGCCGTCTTCGGATCGAGCGCGGCGCCGGTGCGGCCCGGGTCGTCGAGCAGGGGGCCCACGAGCCGCAGCACGAGCGCGGCGGATGCGGTGTGCCCGGCGCTCAGGAACGCGGCACCGAAGATCGCCTCGACGGTGTCGGCCAGGATCGACGGCTTGTCGGCGCCGCCGGAGGCCGCCTCGCCCTTGCCGAGCCGGATGTGCTCGCCGAGCCCGATGCTGCGCGCGACCTCCGCGAGCGCGACGGACGAGACCACGCCGGCACGGCGCTTCGCCAGCTCACCCTCGGTGGCGTCGGGGAACCGGCGGTAGAGCTCGATCGTGATCGCCTGGCCGAGGATCGAGTCGCCGAGGAACTCGAGGCGCTCGTTGTGCGGCGTCCCCCCGTGCTCGTACGCCCACGACCGATGCGTGAGCGCCAACGACAGCAGCCCGGGGTCGATGTCGACCCCGAGCTGCTCGAGCAGTCGGTGCTCCGTCACAGGACGGAGATCAGACGTCAGCGACCTTGCGGCCCTTGTACTCCATGTACAGCGGGGTGCCGGCCGAGTCCTCGACGACCTTCGCGCGGTGCGGGAGGCTGTAGACGGTCTTGCCGCCCTCGATGGTCTTCACGAGCTTGGGCACGACGGCCTTCCACTGCGAACGGCGCGCACGCGTGTTGGACCGCGACATCTTCCTCTTGGGAACAGCCATTGCTCACTCCTTCTTCGGCGCCTGGGCGCCATCTTCCGACTTGTCGTCGGTCACGTCTTCGGTGAAACCCTGGAGCGCTGCCCATCGAGGATCGATGGTCTCCTTCGGCACGTATTCCGTGCCAGGCTCGAGCCGTTCCCCTGTCTCCGGGTCGAGCCCGGAGCAGTCCGGTCGATCGACCGGTTGGAACGGCAGCGCCAGCACGACCGCGTCCCGGACCACCGGAAGCAGGTCGACAGTTTCGTCGACCACGAGGTAGTCGGTTTCCGACGCACCAGCATACGCGAACAGCTCGAGGAAGTCGACTTCGACATCGAGGTCGAACTCCACGAGGCAGCGCGAGCACGTGGCGAGCGCGGTGACGAAGGCCTCGCCGGTGACGAGGATGCCCTCGTGGACGCTCTCGAGCCGGGCGTCGAGCTCGACCGGCTGGTCGGGCAGCACGGTCGCGAGACCCTCGCCGACCTTCTCGCCGAAGGGGGCGGTCTCCTCGACCTCGCGCATCCGACCCGGCTTCTGCACGATGTCGCGCACAGACAGCGTGAAGGGGTGGGGGGTGGCCATGCCTCCAGTCTAGGCGACCGCTCCGGCCGGTCGAGCCGGTCCGGGCGCGCAGCGCCCTGACCGAGTCGAGACCACCCCAACCGGGTTCTCCACAGCCCCCATCCGATGTCAGTGGCCCGTGGTGTACTGCGCTCATGGACGACTGGGGGATCGACGGCGAGGGCTACATCGCTGCGATCCGTGCGGGTGCGATCGACCCGTTCGGCCGCACTGCCGACGAGCTGCAGGCGGAGCTGGATGCGCATGATGCGGAGTGGGCGGAGCGGCTGATCGCGATGACGCCGGCGGAGCTCGACGCGGTGGTCGAGGGCCGCATGGAGGTGCCGCAGCTGCCGCGGCCGGCGGAGTCGGAGCCGATGCGGCTGCTGCGGCTGGAGGAGCAGTTCGCGGGCCGGGTGAAGGCGCTCGAGGCGCAGCGGGCGCGGCTGGAGGCGGAGGAGCGGGAGATGCTGGCCGCCCGCCTCGACCGGGTGCGGGCCGATGGCGGCGAGGTCGCGACGGGGCTGCGGGAGGCGGCGTCGATCCTCGCGGTCGAGCTGCGCCAGTCGGATCGCGGCATCGAGCAGCGCATGTCGGCCGCCTGGACGATCGTGCACGAGCTGCCGCTCGCGCACGCCGCGCACAAGGCGGGCAGGATCTCCGGCGGCCACCTGCGGGTGATCGAGCAGGAGACCCGCCCGGTGCGGGTCGACGACGGCGTCGACCGGGAGCAGCGGGCACGGGTGGAGGTGGAGCTGGTCGCGATCGCCGAGGACACGACCCCGTCGCGGCTGCGGTCGCGGGCGAAGCTCGTCGTCAACCGGGTGCTGACCGCGCCGCTGCAGCAGCGGCACGATGTCGCGCGCGAGCGCCGGGACGTGTACCTGGTCGACGCGGGCGACGGGATGGTCGACCTGGGCGCTCGGCTGCCGGCGCTGGTGGGGACGGCGATCCTCGACCGGCTCACGCAGGCCGCGAAGGGCAAGGCCAAGGACGACGCGCGCACCTTCGACCAGTTCCGCGCCGACGCGTTCGCCGAGCTGCTGCTCGCCGGCGTCTGCCCCGACGACCTCCACGGCATCAGCCCGATCACGGCGACCGTCACGATCACCATCCCTGCGACCGAGCTGCTCGGCGACCCCGACGACCCCGACGTGCCGGAGCTGCGGTTCCCGGCGCTCCTCGACGGGAAGATCCTCGTCGACTCCGCCACCATCCGGTCGCTCGCGGCCGAGACGGTCACGTGGGAGCGGCTCTTCCTCCACCCGGTCACGGGCATGCCGGTCACCATCGACACGTACACGCCGAACCGGGCGCAGCGGCGGGCGCTTCGCGCCCGGGACGGGCACTGCCGCTGGCCGGGCTGCTCGAACCCCGTGCACCGCGCCGACCTCGACCACACCCAGGACTGGGCGAAGGGCGGGAAGACCACGATCGGCAACCTCGCCCACGTCTGCCGCCGCCATCACGTCATGAAGCACTCGACCAGGTGGACCGTCCGGCAGCTGCCCGGCGGCGTGCTCGAGTGGACCTCACCCCTCGGCCGCATCATCCGCGACGAGCCCGAACCCCAGGGACCGGTCTTCGTCGAGCGCGACCCCATCTGGGGACTCCCCGTCACCGCCGCCACCGGACCACCCGGCGACCCGCCACCCTTCTGAGCCGACGCCGGCAGGCAAGCCGCCGGTCAGGCGGGCGACAGCACGAACGACAGCACGAGGCCCGCTGCCGTGCTCATCTTGCCCTTCCCCGGCGGCGTACGACAGCAGGATCGCGAGCAGGCGCGGGCCGAAGCGGACCCCGACGAGCGCCGATGATGAGCGCGCTCGAGACGACGATGCCGAAGCCGAGCGACTCCCCCATGCGGGGAGCGGACGTCCGGGAGTCGGGTCTAGGGGGATGTGCGCGTCGGCTGCGCCCCTGGCCGCGAGCGCGATGCCATGATGCACTCGTGCCAACGACGCGCGCCGTCCCCCTCGCCCTCATCGGCTGGCTCGTGTGCGTCGAGCTCACGAGCGGCGTGCTGCAGGGCTGGTACGTGACCCTCACCCCCGACATCGCGCGGCACCTCTCGGTCACCGACGCCGACGTCAACTGGTTCGAGGCTGGGCAGCTGCTGCTGTCGGCGCTCATGGTGCCGGTGCTCGCGAAGCTCGGCGACATGCACGGCCACAAGCGCATGCTGCTCGTCGCCACCGCGCTCACCGCCGGCGCGAGCTGGTGGATGGCCTTCGCGGGCGACTTCTGGAGCTATCTCATCGCCTTCTCGCTGCAGGGCGCCTACGCCGTCTGGCTGCCGCTCGAGGTCGCGCTCATCTTCGATCGCGGTCGTCGCACGGGTGCCGCGCCCTCCACCACCAGGCGTGCGGCGGGACTGCTCGTCATCGCGCTCGAGGCCGGCGCGATCCTCGGCGCGCTCGGGTCCGCGATCGCCCTCGGCGCGTTCGGCGCGGCGATGGCGCCGACGCTCATGGTGCCGGCTGCGATGGTGACGCTCACCTTCTTCGCGATCCTGTGGGGCGTGCCCGAGTCGGAGCCGCTCCCGGGCCGCAGCCTCGACGCCGGGGGCTTCGTGCTGCTCGCGCTCTCGCTGCTCACGATCACCTCGGGGCTCACCTTCCTCAAGATCGGCGGTGCGGATGCGTGGTGGGGCTGGGCGGCGATGCTCATCGGCGTCGCGCTGCTCTTTCCCTTCGGCCGCTGGGTGCTGGGCAAGGACGACCCCGCGATCGACCTGCGCGTCATGCGCCGCCCCGAGATGTGGCCCGTGCAGCTCACGGCCGGCCTGGTCGGCGTCAGCCTGCTCGGCGCGCAGACGCCCCTCGCCACCTACGCCGGCACCGATCCTTCGCTCGGCTACGGCCTCGGCCTCGATGCGTCGGGGCGCTCGATCCTCATCGGCGTCTACCTGTTGTCGCTCATCGTCGGCGCCGGCGCCCTGGCCGTGCTGTCGACGCGCATCCGCCCCCGACTGCTGCTCATCGTCGCGGCGACCCTGGTGGGGATCGGCTACCTGCTGCTCGTGCCGTTCCACCTCGAGATCTGGCAGGTCTTCGCGTGCATGGCGGTCGCGGGCGTCGGCTCGGGCGCCCTCGTCGGCGCGCTCCCGGCTGCTGCCGCGGCCGCGGCACCGCGCGGGCAGACCGGCGTCGCCACCGCCATGACGAACACCACGAAGACGATCGGCGGCTCCTTCGCGTCGTCGATCTTCGCGATCGTGCTCGCGGTCGGGGCGATCGGCACCGCTGCGAGCATCGGCGGCTACATCGTCGTCTGGATCGTCTGCGGCGTCACCGCTCTCGTCGCCGCCGTCGGGCTCGTGGCGGTGCCGCGGCTCGCGTTCGCCGACCCGGAGCCGGTGCCCGACGCGGCAGCCACGACGCCGACGCGCTGAGCTCAGGCCTCCTCGGCCGAGCGGTCGAGGACCCAAGCCGCCAGGTGCCGCGACAGCCGCAGTGCCTCGTCCACGGGTGCGGCGAAGGCCCTCAGCGCGACGACCCCGCCGTGCTCGAGCCTGAGCACGGGATGCGCCAGCGGACGCCTCGGAGCGCCGTGGACGAGCAGCGCCAGCAGATCTCCGCCCGGCTCGACGCTCGTCGCGACGATCTCCGAGCGAAGGAGGTCCCGCTCGTCGGCGCCGCGCACCATGAGCCAGTCGTCGTCCATCGCGAGCTCGGTGCTCAGCGATCGCAGCGGGTGCAGCAGGGCGATCGCCGCGCCGATGGTGACGACGATCGCCAGCAGCACCACCACGGGGTGCGATGACGTCACGGTCGCGAGCATGCCGGCGACGACGATCCCGCCGAGCGCACCGATCAAGAGCCAGTAGCGCGGCTCCGTCCGGTAGCGGCGCGAACCTCTGGCGACGACCGGTTCGGCGACGACGGGCAGTGACTCCGGCTCGGCGACGGCGCCCGGCACCCGGCTGGACGGGGGCATCGCCATGTGCTCCTCGAGCAGTCCGAGCGGCGCCGAGCGCGCCCACGCGAGCTCGCCGACATCGATGAGTCCCATGGAGGCCAGCCGGCCGACCGCGCGGTCCCGGCGCTCCCTGATCGCTGCGCGCTCGTCGGCGTCGAGATGCTCGAGCGCTTCCAGCGCCGCGGCGCGGTCCTGGGCGTCGCGACGGGCACGCGCGATCGACTCGCCGGGTGCCGACCATCGCTCCGGCAGCAGCCATCGGAGCACCACCCACAGCGCGCTCACGACGAGGCACGCGATCGCCGCCGTGCCGGCGAACACCGCGAGCGCAGGCGACAACGACGATCCGACGGCGAGGACGGCCCACGTGACGACGGCGGCGGCAGCGAGGTTCATCGCGGACGACGACGCCGAGAGGCCATCGCGCGGCCGTCCGCGGCGCAGCCACAACGCGAGCTCGACGGCGAGCACGACGGCGACGACGGCCGCGATCGGGCCGACGACCACCAGCGCGACGTCCAGGCTCGGGCTGCGGTGGCCGCGGCGCCCGACCAGCGGCGCCACGAGCGCGAGGGCAGCCGCCATCGAGACGGTCGCGCGCGCCGCGGCCCACCATCGGGTCGCGTTGGACTCCAGGTCCGATGGGTCGCCCGCGCTCATCAGGCGCCGGATGCTCGGATGCTCGGCGAGCGCTTCGGCTTCGATCCAGCGCCAGCGGATCGGCCCCCGACGTCGCCGACTCCTCATGCGCCGAGCGTACGGCTGCCCTGGAGCAGTCGCGTCTCGATAACGTCGGCGGTCGCGATGCTGCGCTGAGCGGATCCGAACAGCTCCGGCAGCGCCACGACGGATCCATCGCGCATCCGCGCTTCCAGCCCGAACCAGACGCGCGAGCCGATGCCGAGCCACAGCTGAGCAGCGAGCGAATGCTCGCTGGCGACCTCGATCGCACGGATCTCCGACAGCGGCACGCGGGTCCAGCTCCCCGCATGCCGTACGACCAGCTCGCCCTCGTGCACCCTCCACCGCGTCCCCAGCAGGAGGGCGAGCAGACAGCCCTGCCAGAGCGCGACGACGAGCAGGGCGGCCGCGGCGACCCACCGCCAGGCGCCATCGCTGACGAGGATGACGCAGATCGGGCCCAACGCCCACATCAGGCCGAGCAGGAGCGCGGCCAGCGCCCACGGCGTGCCGAGGATCGGCGCGCGGTTCCATCGACCCTCCGCGTGCTCCCGGCCCCGCGCATCCCTGCTCCTCCCTGCCCACACCGTCTCAGGCCGCTGCCAACGCGAATGCGTCGACGCCTCATGCGTGCGCCACCGCAGCTCGAGGCGCGCCCGCAGCGCGCGAGCAGCGTCCGGCAGCCCATGCCGGAATCCGAAGCGGAACCGACCAGTGTGCGCGGGAGCGAAGCGGATGCTGGACGCGTCATCGGCGTCGGCGAGCGCGACCTCCAGCGCATGCTCGTCGAAGCTGCCGTCATCGCCCTCGACCGTGCCCGGCCCGATCGCGGTGACCGCCGACCATGGGATCGCGCACGTCGGCACGGGTGACCGCACGCTGCCCCAGAACGTGACGCCGAAGTCGTCGAAGCTCACGATCGCAGCAGGCGCGAACCAGTGCCGCGGCCCGCTCGGCGACGACCGGAGCGCCAGCCAATCCTGGTGCTGCGTCCTGACCAGCGCGACCTCCGCCGTCGGGAAGGCGGCGCGGACCGCCTCGAGCCGGAGCGCGAGCGGTGCCAGCAGCATGAGCAGGACGAGCCCGCCGAACGGCACACCCGCCACCCAGCCGAGCAGGAGGCCGGCTGCGCGTGCGTCAGGGATGCCGGACTGCGGCCAGGCCAGCGCGGCGATCGGGATCCCGACGACGAGCATCGACAAGGGCAGCCAGAGGTGCCCGATCGCTCGCCGCACGACCCGTGCGGACACGGCTACCCCTTCGCGACGAGCGGCCCGCGGTGCACCATCCACGGGTGCGTCTGGGCGACGGGCTTGATGATCGTCTCGTCGATCGAGACGTGGCCCGGCAGCGCGAGGATGTCGGTCATCACCTGCGCGACGTCGTCGGCCGACAGCGGGTCCTGCACGTCCTTGTAGACGGCATCCGCCTTCTCCTGGTCGCCCTCGAAGCGCACGAGCGAGAACTCCTCGGTCCAGACCATGCCGGGCGCGACCTCCATCACGCGGATCGGCTCGCCGTGCAGCTCGAGCCGCAGCACGTCGACGAGCTGCTTCTCGGCCGACTTCGCCGCGTTGTAGCCCGAGCCGCCCGAGTAGGCGACGGTCGCGGCGATCGAGGTGACGACCATGATCTCGGCGTAGCCGCCCGGCGCATCCTCCGTCGCACGGGTCGACGCCCGCAGCAGCGGCAGCACCGCGTCGATGACGCGCTTCGCGGCGATGACGTTCGACTCGAACATCCAGCGCCAGTCCTCGATCGTCGTCTCGGCGAGGGGCGCTGCACCCTTCGCGCCGCCGGCGACCTGCACGAGGCTCGTCGGCCGGAACGCCGCCGCCGCCTCCGCGAGCCGGGCGATGTCACCCTCGTCGGTGAGGTCGGCCGCGAGCACCTCGCAGCCGATGTCGGCGGCGAGCGCCTCGAGCCGCTCCGCGCGGCGGGCGACCGCCAGCACCTGCCAACCGCGCGCGACGGCCTGCCGCGCGACCGCCTCCCCGATGCCGCTCGACGCACCCGTGACGATGATCCGCTTCTCGCTCATGCCGCAATGCAAGCACCGGATGCGCTGCGAGCGCCAATCGCGTCGTGTTACGCCGTGCGTCGGGCCGGGCTGGCCACCGCCGCCCATTCGCTCCACCCTGGGGCGAGCACGTCGATCAGCCGACAGCCGAGGAGGCGCACCATGAGCGACTGGAAGTTCGAGACCCTGCAGGTCCACGCGGGCGCCCAGCCCGACCCCACCACGAAGGCGCGCATCACGCCCGTCTACCGCACGACCTCGTACGTGTTCGACAACGCCGACCACGCCGCACGGCTGTTCGGGCTCGCGGAGTTCGGCAACATCTACTCGCGCATCATGAACCCCACGAACGATGTCGTCGAGCAGCGGCTCGCGACCCTCGAGGGAGGCGCAGCGGCGCTCCTCCTCTCGTCCGGCCAGGCGGCGACCACCTACGCGATCCTCAACATCGCGAGCGCCGGCGACCACATCGTCTCGTCGTCGTCGATCTACGGCGGCACCTACAACCTCTTCAACTTCACGCTGAAGCGCCTCGGTGTCGACGTCACGTTCGTCGAGGACCAGGACGACCTCGACGAGTGGCGCCGCGCGATCCGCCCCAACACGAAGCTCCTGTTCGCCGAGACGATCGGCAACCCGCGCATCAACCTGCTCGACATCGCCGGCGTCTCCGGCGTCGCGCACGACTCCGGAGTCCCGCTCGTCGTCGACAACACGATCGCGACGCCGTACCTCATCCGCCCGCTCGAGCACGGCGCCGACATCGTCGTGCACTCGGCCACGAAGTTCCTCGGCGGCCACGGCTCGGTCGTCGCCGGCGCGATCGTCGACGGCGGCCGCTTCGCGTGGTCGCAGTCCGACAAGTTCCCGGGCCTCACCGAGCCCGACGAGTCGTACCACGGCGTCACCTTCGCCGAGGCGCTCGGCGACCAGATCGCCTACATCATCAAGGCGCGCGTCACGCTGCTCCGCGACGTCGGCGCATCGTCCTCCCCCGACACCGCCTGGCAGCTGCTGCAGGGCATCGAGACGCTCTCCCTGCGCCTCGACCGCCACGTCGAGAACGCGACCGCGGTCGCGCGGTTCCTGGAGTCCCACCCGCAGGTCGCGGGCGTCCACTACGCCGGCCTGCCCTCGAGCCCCTGGCACGAGCGAGGCAAGCAGATCGCTCCGCGCGGCACCGGCGCGGTGCTCTCGTTCGAGCTCGTCGGCGGCGTCGAGGCGGGCAAGGCGCTCGTCGAGTCGCTGTCGCTGTTCAGCCACCTCGCCAACATCGGCGACGTGCGCTCGCTCGTCATCCACCCGGCGTCGACCACGCATGCGCAGCTCACCCCCGAGCAGCAGCTGACCGCGGGCGTCACGCCCGGGCTGGTGCGGCTCTCGGTCGGCATCGAGCACGTCGACGACCTCATCGCCGACCTCGGCACCGGACTCGAGGCGGCGGCCGCGAAGGCCGCCGCGCTCGAGGCCGCAGCGGTCTGATCCGAGACGGCGGGCATCCGTGGACTGGCAGCTGAGCGACGACGTCCAGCCTGCCTCCAGGGTGCCCGCCGCGCGGCTCGTCGACGCGCTGCCGTTCGGCGACCCGGCCGTGACCGGGCACTCCCGGCCCGTGCCCGTCACCGGCGCCTGGCGCCCCGGCGACGACCCGGGCGAGCGCCGCTTCGTGCGCATCGGCGACATCGACGTCGAGGCGGGCGGCACGATCTCGGATGCCGTGCTCGCGTACGAGACGTGGGGTCGCCTGAACGACGCGCGCGACAACGCCGTGCTCGTCGCTCACGCGCTCACCGGCGACAGCCATGTGCGCGGCGACGCGGGTCCCGGGCATCCGACCGCCGGCTGGTGGGGTGACGTGGTCGGGCCGGGGCTGCCCATCGACACCGACCGGTTCTTCGTCGTCGCGCCCAACATGCTCGGCGGCTGCCAGGGCTCGACCGGCCCCGCGTCGCTCGCCACCGACGGCGTCGAGTGGGGCTCCCGCTTCCCCCGCGTCACCGTGCGCGACCAGGTCGAGGCGCAGCGCCGGCTCGCCGACCGGCTCGGGATCGGCCGCTGGCACGCCGTGATCGGCGGCTCGATGGGTGGCATGCATGCGCTCGAGTGGGCCATCGCGCATCCCGAGCGGGTCGGCGCCGCCGCCCTGCTCGCCTCGAACGCCGCCACGAGCGCCGATCAGATCGCGGCGAACTCGCTGCAGATCGAGGCCGTCACGACCGACCCCGGCTGGCTCGGCGGCGACTTCTACGACCTCCCCGGCCACGCCGGCCCGGCTCGCGGGCTCGCGCTCGCCCGGCGGATGGCCATGCTCGGCTACCGCTCCCCGCACGAGCTCAACGAGCGGTTCCGCCGCGAGTGGCAGTCGAGCGTCGACCCGCTCGCGGGCGGTCGGTTCCAGGTCGAGTCGTACCTCGACGTGCACGGGAACCGCTTCACCCGCAGGTTCGACGCCGGCTCCTACGTGCGGCTCGTCGACGCCATGTCGACCCACGACGTCGGCCGCGGGCGCGGCGGCGTCGAGGCGGCGCTCGAGCGCGTCACCTCACCGACGCTCGTCGTCGGCATCTCGAGCGACCGGCTCTTCCCCGTCGCCGACCAGCAGCGGCTCGCCGCCGGGCTGCCCACCAGCGTGTCGGGCGCCGAGCCCGTCGTGCTCGAGAGCGGCTTCGGCCATGACGGGTTCCTCATCGAGACCGGCCGCGTTGGCGACCTGCTCGCGCCGCTCCTCGCCTGACACCGCGAACGGTCCGCGCCGTCCGGCACGCAGCAGCATCACCACGGATCCCACCAGGATCGCGACGTGCAGCAGGTTGCGCACCGTCAGCAGGAGCACCGCGCCGGGGTCGCCGACCACGAGCCAGTCGTAGCTCCACGGGAACTGCACCTGCGTCGCGACCGACACCGCCAGGATCGCGCCGACGCCGATCCAGTGGCGGCGCGCGCCGAGCTCCGCGAGCAGCAGCGCCGGCACCGTCAACCACAGCACGAACTGCGGCGATCCGACCTTGTTCGTGACGATCATCGCGGCGACGAGCGCGACCGCGAGCCACACGATCGCCTCGCGGCCGTGCGAGCGACGCACCGCGAGCGCGCCGAGCGCGCACAGCACCACGACGGCGCCCACGAGCAGCGGCGTCGCGAGCGCCGCCACCATCCCGACGCCGTCGCTGTCGACCTGGTACGTCCAGATGTCGCGGTCGAAGTAGACGTAGGCGTCGTCGCCGGTCGTGAGCCACATGTAGGGCGTCGCGGCGACCGCCTCGATCTGCAGCCCCCGGTCCTCCTGCTGGGTGAGGAACGACAGCGCGTGTCCGGAGCCGAGCAGCGCGGCGACGCCGAGCACGGCGGCCGAGACGAGCGCGCCCGCGGCGAGCACCCGCAGGCGCTCGCGTCGCGCGATGAGCAGCGCGAGGTAGAGCACACCCGGCCAGACCTTCATCCACGCCGCGACCGTGAACGCGGCCGCGGCCAGCCCCGGCCGCCCGCCGCGCAGCACCGCGACGCCGATGATCGCGATCGCGACCGCGACGGTGTCGATCCGCGCGATCGCGACCGGCCCGAGCGCGAGCTGCAGCGCCAGCCACGTGCACGCGAGCACCGGCCCGCGCGGCACGCGCAGCAGCATGTGGAACGCGACGGCGTCGAGCGCCGTCACGAGCAGCACCCAGACGAGCGGCAGCGCGTCCGTGCCGAGCACGTTCGAGACCAGGATGGGCGCCCACGCGAGCAGCGGGTACACCCACTCCACGTCGATGCCGAGCCACTCCCCCGCCTCGCCCTGCTGCACCCACGAGGGGTAGACGTAGAGCACGTCGCCGAAGGCATCGGAGACGCTCGGCACGTTGAGGATCGCGAGGAGCGCGTGGACGCCGCCGAAGCCGAGCCACAGCCAGCCCCGCTCGCGCGTCAGAAGAGCCTCCTGGTCGCGTCGCGCACCTCGCCGACGAGCTCCTCGATGATGTCCTCGAGGAACAGCAGCCCGGTCGTGTCGCCGTTCGCGTCGAACGAGCGCGCGATGTGCGCACCGGTCGAGCGCATGAGCGCCAGCGCGTCCTCGACCTCCGCCTCCTGGTAGATCGAGGCGAGCTGCCGGATGCGCTTGGCCGGCACGGGCTGCGCGGCCTCGTCGTCGTCGGCGCCCAGCACGTCCTTGATGTGCACGTAGCCGCTCGGCTGCCCCTCTGCGTCGGTGACGACGTAGCGGGAGAAGCCGCGCTCGCGCACCGCCTGCTCGATGTCGGCGGGCGTCGCACCGACCGGCATCGTCACGATCTCGGAGAGGGGCAGGGCCACCTCGCGCACGCGCCGCTCCGTGAACTCGAACGTGCGCGAGATCGCGCCGGTCGGGTCGAAGAGCAGCCCCTCGCGCTTCGAGGTCTCGACGATCGTCTCGACCTCGTCGATCGTGAAGGCGCTCGCGGCCTCGTCGACGGGCTCGACGCGCACGAGCCGCAGGATGCCGTTCGCCACCGCGTTCATGAGCCAGATGACGGGCTTGAACACGCGCGAGATGAGCACGAGCGGCGGCGCGAGCAGCAGCACCGCGCGGTCGGGCACCGAGAACGCCGCGTTCTTCGGCACCATCTCGCCGAGCACGACGTGCAGGTAGCTGACGAGCAGGAGCGAGATGACGAACGCGACGACCGAGACGACCTCTGGCGCGAGGCCCGTCCACGACAGCGGCCCCTCGAGCAGGTGGTGGATCGCCGGCTCCGACACGTTCAGGATCAGCAGCGAGCAGATCGTGATGCCGAGCTGGCACATCGCCAGCATGAGCGAGACGTGCTCCATCGCCCACAGCGCGAGCTTCGCCGCGCGGTTGCCGCGGTCGGCGAGCGGCTCGATCTGGCTGCGCCGCGCCGAGATGACGGCGAACTCCGCGCCGACGAAGAACGCGTTCGCCACCAGCAGGATGACGAGCCACATGATGCCGAGCCAGTCGCTCATCGTGCGCCCTCCTGGTGCTGCTGGTGCTCGACGAAGCGCACCCGGTCGACCCGGCGGCCGTCGATGCGCTCCACGCGCAGCGAGCCGCCCTCGACCGCGACGGTGTCGCCGACGACCGGCACCGTGCCGAGCGCGGCCATGATGTAGCCGCCGATCGTCTCGTAGGGGCCGTCCTCCGGCACCTCGACGCGGGCGCGCTCGCGCAGCTCGTCAGGGCGGAAGGAGCCGGGGAACGTCACCCAGCCGGGGCCGCGCACGACCTCGACGTGCATCCGGTCGTGCTCGTCCGAGACCTCGCCGACGACCTCCTCCACGAGGTCCTCGAGCGTCGTGATGCCGGCGGTGCCGCCGTACTCGTCGATGACGATCGCCATCTGGTAGCCGCGCTCCTTGAGGTCGGCGAGCAGCGCGTCGAGCTTGACCGACTCGGGCACGCGGTGCGGCTCCTCGGCGATCGCGCCGACCGGCACGTCGGCACGTCGGTCGCGCGGCACCGAGATGGCCTGCTTGATGTGCGCGATGCCGAGCACGTCGTCGAGGTCGTCGTCGTAGACGGGGAAGCGGCTGAGCCCGGTGGCGTGCGACAGCGCGATGAGGTCGGCGACGGATGCGGAGCGGTCGACCGCCTGGACGCGCGGCCGCGGGGTCATGACGTCGCCGGCGCTCAGCTCCGAGAAGCGCAGCGTGCGCGAGAGCAGCGTGGCCGCGCCCGCGTCGAGCGCGCCCTCCATGGCACTGCGGCGCACGAGGGTCGACAGCTCCTCGGCGGTGCGGGCGCCCGAGAGCTCCTCCTTCGGCTCGAGGCCGATCGAGCGGAGGATGCCGTTGGCCGAGCCGTTGAGCGCGAGCACGGCGGGCTTGAACACCGCGGTGAAGGCGCGCTGGAAGGGGGTGACCGCGATCGCGGTGCCGAGCGGCTTCGCGAGCGCGAAGTTCTTGGGCACGAGCTCACCGATGATCATCGACAGCACCGTGGCGCCCGTGATCGCGATCACGCTCGAGATCGGCTCGGCGAAGTCCTCCGGGATGCCCCACGAGACCAGCACGGGAGTGAGCAGCCGCGAGATCGCGGGCTCCATCGTGTAGCCCGTCAGGAGCGTCGTGAGCGTGATGCCGAGCTGCGCGCTCGAGAGGTGCGTCGAGGTCTGGCGGAGCGCCTTGATGGCGCCCTCGAGCCGGGACTCGCCGCGCTCGCGCCGCGCCTCGAGCTCCGCTCGGTTGAGGTTCACCAGCGCGAACTCGCTCGCGACGAAGAGGCCGGTTCCGATCGTCAGCACGACGCCGATGCAGATCAGCAGCACGTCCATCAGCGGATCGGTCCCGGCTCGGGACTATGACTGGGGTCGTCGTTCACCCGGGCATCCTACCGGCGCTCGCCGTGCGGAGCCCACTCGGTCACCACGAGACCGGCAGCGCCTTGCCCTCCTCGTAGCCCGCCGCCGACTGCACGCCGACGCGCGCACGCTCCCGGAAGGCCGGCACGCTGTCGGCGCCCGCGTAGGTGAACGACGAGCGCACGCCCGCGGTGATCATGTCGACGAGGTCCTCGACGCTCGGGCGCTGCGGGTCGAGCAGGATCGTCGAGGACGAGATGCCCTCGGCGAAGAGGCGCTTGCGCGCGAGCTCGTACGGGTCGAGCCCACCGAACCTGCCCTCGACGGCCTTCGTCGAGGCCATGCCCCACGACTCCTTGTAGAGCCGGCCCTGGGCGTCGCGCTGCAGCCGACCGGGCGCCTCGATCGTGCCCGCGAACCACGAGCCGATCATGACGCTCGAGGCGCCGGCGGCGAGCGCGAGCGCGACGTCGCGCGGGTAGCGCACGCCACCGTCTGCCCATACGCGCGCGCCGAGCTCGTGCGCGGTCGCCGCGGTGTCGAGCACCGCAGAGAACTGCGGCCGCCCGACCGCCGTCATCATGCGGGTCGTGCACATGGCGCCGGGCCCGACGCCGACCTTGAGGATCGATGCGCCGGCGGCGACGAGGTCGCGCACGCCGTCGGCCGAGACCACGTTGCCCGCGGCCACGGGCAGGTCGTCGCCGATCGCCCGCCGCACCGCCTCGAGCGCGCGAAGCATCCCCTCCTGGTGGCCGTGGGCGGTGTCGACCACGATCACGTCGGCGCCCGCCTCGGCGAGCGCCTTCGCCTTCGCGCCGGGGTCGCCGTTGATGCCGACGGCGGCGGCCACGCTCAGGCGGCCGGATGCGTCGAGCGCGGGCAGGTAGAGGTCGGCGCGCAGGGCGCCGAGCCGCGAGGCGATGCCGACGCAGCGGCCGTCCTCGACGACCGGGGCGACGTCGACGCCCTCGCGCTCGAGCGCCGCGAACATCGCGCGGCCGTCGCGGACGTCGTCCGAGCCCAGCACCGGCAGGTGCGAGTGCAGCAGGTCGCCGAGCCGCGCATCCGGCAGCGCCGACGCGAGCCGCTCGGCCGGGATCGCGCCGAGCATCGAGCCGTCGGGCGCCTCCACCACGACGCAGTGGCCCGGGATCGCGGGCACGCGCTCGAGCGCGTCCTGCACCACGTCGTCGGGGGCCGCGCGGTGCGGCGACTCGAGGGTGACCGACTGGGCCTTCACCCAGGCGATCGCGCGGCAGGTCTCGTCGAGGGGCGGGTCCTGCGTGAGCACGGCGAGCGCGCCGCGGCGCGCGAGCGCCGCCGCCATGCGCGGGCCCGTGACCGAGCTCATGTTCGCCGCGACGATCGGCAGCGTCGCACGCGTGCCATCGTCCGGCGAGAGGTCGACATCCATGCGGGAGCCCACGCCGCTGCGGCTGGGGACCAGGAAGACGTCGGAGTAGGTCAGGTCGTGCTCCGGCACGTCGCCGATGAATCGCATGGCCCCAACGCTACTTCGCCTGGCTCCAGTCGCCGACGACCGCCGCCTGCACCGGGAACTCGATCGGGAAGCCGCCGAAGAGCGTGCGGCCGGCGAGCGCCGCCGCCTCCCGCACGGCCTCCGCGACCTCCTCGGCGCGCTCGGCGGGTGCCTGCACGATCACCTCGTCGTGCAGGAAGCACACGAGCGCCGCGCCCTCGACGTCGCGGATCGCCCGCCGCACCCCGGCCATCCACGCGAGCGCCCACTCGGCCGCCGTGCCCTGGACCACGAAGTTGCGCGTGAACCTGCCCCACGCGCGCGCCTGGCGACCGCCGCGCTCATCGTCGCGCCAGCGCGGCGGCAGCGGCGACGCGCGGCCGAGCCACGTGCGCACCCGCTCCCGCCGCTCGCCCGCCCTCGCGGCGGCCTCGACCGCCGCCATCGCGCGCGGGTAGGCGCGGCCGAGCCTCGGCAGCACGGCCGCCGCCTCGCCGGTCGTGCCGCCGTAGAGCGCGCCGAGCATGCCGAGCTTCGCGTGGTCGCGGGTGTCGACGACACCGCGGTCGACGAGCGCCTGGTAGAGGTCGGCGCCCCTGCCCGCCTCGGCGAGCGCCTCGTCGCGGGCGAGCGCCGCGAGCGCGCGCGGCTCGAGCTGCGCGGCGTCGGCCACGACGAGCCGCATGCCGGGCTCGGCGGCGACCGCGCCGCGGATCTGCCGCGCGATCTGCATCGCGCCCGACCCCTCCGTCGCCCAGCGACCGGTGACGACGCCGCCCGGCACGTACTCGATCGCGAGCCGGCAGCGGCCGCGCTCGTCGACGCGCGCCCAGCGCTGCGCCCACGACCAGCCGTTCGCGGTGTGCAGCCGCGACATCCGCTTGTAGGCCACGAGCGGCTCGATCACCGGGTGGTCGTGCTCGCGCAGCTCCCAGCGCGAGGTGGAGGCGACGTCGACGCCCGCGCGTCGCAGCGCCCGCAGCACCTCCTGCGGCGAGTCGGGGTTGAGCGCCGGGTCGCCGAGGGCCTCGCGGATCTCGGTCGCGAGCGCCTCCATGCGCCGCGGCCTTCCCGCCGCGCCGATCGGCGCGGTGCGCTCGCCGAGCGCCTCCACGAGCAGCGCGTCGTGCCGCGCCCGGTCGAACGGCAGCCCCTCGCGGCCCAGCTCGACCGCGACGACAGCGCCCATCGACTCGGCGGCCGCGAGCATCGCGAGCCCGGGGTCGTCGCCGATCGCCGCGTCCTGCAGCCGCAGCTGCTCGGCGAGCGCGTCGAGCGGCTCGGCCTCAGGCGCGAGCGAGAAGAGCCCCTCGGCGTCGGAGCGCAGCGAGCGCGCCCAGCGCTCCTCCGCGGGCAGCCCGCGCGCCTCGGCGAGGATGCGGTGCACGAGCCGCACGTCGCGCACGCGGTCGATCGGCACGGCCGCGTCGAGCAGCACCGGCGCGACCGCCTTCGCGTCCTGCCAGACGATGCGCCCGGGCGAGCGGCCGCGCAGGCGATCGTCGAGCCCGACGTCGGCCGCCGGGTGGATGCGCACGTCGGTCGCCCTGCCGTCGACGAGCGTCGCGACCGCGATGCGCGCGCCGCGCTCGAGGGGCACGACGCCGACGTCGCCAGGTCCGGCATCCACGTCGTCGACACTATTCTGCGCAACCCACAGCCGGATGCGGCACGATGGACCCGGAGACGCGATGACAGCGCAAGTGGTGGTGCTCAACGCGACGCTCGAGCCGATCGGCGTCGCATCGCTGCAGCGCGCGGTCGCGTTCATCGTCAAGGAGCGCGCGCAGATCGTGCTGGCCGCCGACGGCACCATCCGCTCGAACTCGCTCGAGCTGCCGGTGCCGCGCGTCGTGGTCTTCAACGACTACGTGCAGATCCCGCACACGCGCCTCTACGACCGGATGCCGTGGAGCCGCCGCGGCGTGCTCGACCGCGACCGGCGGCGGTGCGCGTACTGCGAGGGCCCAGGGGCGACGATCGACCACATCCACCCTGCCTCGCGCGGCGGCGAGTCGACGTGGCTCAACACCATCACCGCGTGCGTCGCCTGCAACGGGGCGAAGGGCGACCGCACGCCCTCCGAGGCGGGCATGCCGCTGCGCTTCGAGCCGCGCGTGGTGTGGCGGCGCGAGGTCATGCTGCTCGCAGTCGAGGCGGCCGGCGTCGACCTCGCCGAGCTCGGCCTCACGCACTGAGCCCCACCCGCACGCCCTATGCTGGAAGGACACGTGGCCGCGGACTGCCTGCGGCATGCCCGAGAATTCGGAAGAGGCGATCGATACCGTGTCCAGCCCTGCGGACGACAGCGACTTCGGAGCGAACGAGTGGCTCGTCGAGGAGCAGTACCAGCTCTTCGCCAAGGACAAGAGCGCCGTCGCCCCGTCATGGTGGCCCATCCTCGAGCGGTACGCGGCACAGCGCGCCTCCGGTGATGCGGCGACGAGCATGAGCGCGGCGACGACGCCGCCGCCGGCGGCACCGCCGGCGCCCGCGCCCGCCCCCGCCGCGAGCGCCGCGCCGTCGCGGCCCGCGCCGCCCCGGAAGCCCGTGCGCGCCGAGTCGCGCCCTGACGGCCCCGTCGACTCCGGCAAGGGCCAGCGCGCCCAGGACGCGCCGCAGGAGCAGAAGGAGGGCCAGGCCGAGACGCCCGCGCCCGCCCGCGCCGACGGCGCCATCGTCGCCCGCACCACGCGGCAGGCCGCCCGACCGACCCCCGTCCCCGCCGACGCGCCGAGCGCCGGCGCGAAGCAGGCGGCGAAGGCGGAGCAGGCTCCCTCCGAGCAGCCCATCGTCACGACGCTCCGCGGCATGCCGAAGTCGCTCGCCGCCAACATGGACAAGTCGCTCGCGGTCCCGACCGCGACGAGCGTGCGCACCGTGCCGGCCAAGCTGATGATCGACCAGCGCATCGTCATCAACAACCACCTGCGCCGCACGCGCGGCGGCAAGGTCTCGTTCACGCACATCATCGGCTATGCGATCGTGCAGGCGCTCAAGGCGTTCCCGAGCCAGAACGTCTACTACGACGAGATCGACGGCAAGCCCTCGCTCGTCGCGCCGCCCCACATCAACCTCGGCATCGCGATCGACATGCCGAAGCCCGACGGCAGCCGCGCACTGCTCGTGCCGAGCATCAAGGCGTGCGAGACCATGGACTTCTCGGAGTTCGTCGCGGCCTACGAGGCGATCGTCAAGAAGGCGCGCGCCAACAAGCTCGAGGCCGGCGACTTCGCGGGCACGACGATCTCGCTCACGAACCCCGGCGGCATCGGCACCGTGCACTCCGTGCCGCGGCTGATGCAGGGCCAGGGCTGCATCATCGGCGTCGGCGCGCTCGACTACCCCGCCGAGTTCATGGGCTCCAGCCCCGAGCGCCTGGCTGACGCCGGCGTCGGCAAGACCGTCACGATGACCTCCACCTACGACCACCGCGTCATCCAGGGCGCGGGCTCCGGCGAGTTCCTCCGCATCGTGAACGACCTGCTCGTGGGTGACCAGGACTTCTACCGCGGCATCTTCGCCGACCTGCGCATCCCCTACGAGCCCATCAAGTGGTCGACCGACGTCTCGGTCCGCGCCGCCGACGAGCTCTCGAAGCAGACGCGCGTCGCGCAGCTCATCAACTCGTTCCGCGTGCGCGGCCACCTCATGGCCGACATCGACCCGCTCGAGTACGTGCAGCGCACCCACCCCGACCTCGAGATCGAGCAGCACGGGCTGTCGTTCTGGGACCTCGACCGCGAGTTCGTCACCGGCGGCTTCGGCGGCAAGCGCTCGGCGCTGCTGCGCGACATCCTCGGCGTGCTCCGCGACTCGTACTGCCGCACGATCGGCATCGAGTACATGCACATCGCCGACCCGGCGCAGCGCCAGTGGTTCCAGAGCCACCTCGAGGTGCCCTACGTCAAGCCGACGCACGACGAGCAGATGCGCATCCTGCGCAAGCTCAACGAGGCCGAGGCGTTCGAGACGTTCCTGCAGACCAAGTACGTCGGCCAGAAGCGCTTCTCGCTCGAGGGCGCGGAGTCGATGATCGCCTTCCTCGACGCGCTCCTCGCCGGCAGCGCCGAGGCCGGCCTCGACGAGGTCGCGATCGGCATGCCGCACCGCGGCCGCCTCAACGTGCTCACCTCGATCGCGGGCAAGACCTACGGCCAGGTGTTCCAGGAGTTCGAGGGCGCAGCCGTCTTCCAGGGCTCGGGCGACGTGAAGTACCACCTCGGCAACTCGGGGGAGTTCACGGCCGCCGACGGCTCGACCGTGCCCGTCTACCTCGCGGCCAACCCGTCGCACCTCGAGGCCGTCAACGGCGTGCTCGAGGGCATCGTGCGCGCGAAGCAGGACCGCATCGGCGACGGCGAGGCATCGGTGCTGCCCGTGCTCGTGCACGGCGACGCCGCGATGGCCGGCCAGGGCGTGGTGTTCGAGACGCACCAGCTCTCGCAGCTGCGCGCGTACAAGACCGGCGGCACGATCCACCTGGTCGTGAACAACCAGGTCGGCTTCACCACGCCGCCCTCGGAGTCGCGCTCGTCGACCTACGCGACCGACGTCGCGAAGGCGATCCACGCGCCCGTGCTGCACGTGAACGGCGACGACCCCGAGGCGGTCGTGCGCGTGGCGGAGCTCGCGTTCCAGTACCGCCAGGAGTTCAAGCGCGACATCGTCATCGACCTCATCTGCTACCGCCGCCGCGGGCACAACGAGGGCGACGACCCGACCATGACGCAGCCGCTCATGTACTCGCTCATCGAGGCGAAGCGCTCCGTCCGCACCCTCTACGCCGAGAACCTCGTCGGCCGCGGTGACATCACCGAGGAGGAGTACCAGGCGGCGCAGGCCGACTTCCAGGGCAAGCTCGAGCAGGCCTTCATGGAGACGCACGCCGCCGCGACCGGCTCGATGCCCGCCGTGACGCCGACGCCCGCTCCCGAGCAGCTCGTCGGCGAGCCCGAGACGACCGGCGTCGAGCCGTCGGTCATCGAGGCGATCGGCGACGCGCACGGCAACCCGCCCGAGGGCTTCGAGGTGCACCCGAAGGTGCAGCAGGTGCTCGACAAGCGCGTCAAGGCGACCCGCGAGGGCGGCATCGACTGGGCGTTCGGCGAGCTGCTCGCGCTCGGCTCGCTGCTCATCGAGGGCACGCCCGTGCGCATGTCGGGGCAGGACACGCGTCGCGGCACGTTCGTGCAGCGCCACGCCGTCATGCACGACCGCGTGAACGGCCAGGAGTGGCTCCCGCTCGCGAACCTGGGCGAGAATCAGGGTCGCCTCTCGATGTACGACTCGCTGCTGAGCGAGTACGCCTCGATGGCGTTCGAGTACGGCTACTCCGTCGAGCGCCCCGACGCGCTCGTGCTGTGGGAGGCGCAGTTCGGCGACTTCGCCAACGGTGCGCAGATCGTCATCGACGAGTTCATCGCCTCCGCCGAGCAGAAGTGGAACCAGCAGTCGTCGCTCGTGCTGCTGCTGCCGCACGGCTACGAGGGCGCAGGCCCGGACCACTCGTCGGCTCGCATCGAGCGCTTCCTGCAGCTGTCGGCCGAGCGCAACATGACGATCGCGCGACCGTCGACGCCCGCGAACCACTTCCACCTGCTGCGCCGGCAGGCGTACGCGCGGCCGCGCCGACCGCTCGTCGTCTTCACGCCGAAGGCCATGCTGCGCCTGCGCGACGCGACGAGCCCGGTCGAGGACTTCACGAGCGGCCGCTTCCAGCCGGTGATCGACGACCGGCAGGTGCAGGATGCGGGAGCGGTCACGCGCGTGCTCCTGCACTCCGGCAAGGTGCACTACGACCTCAAGGCCGAGCTCGCCAAGCGCGGCCGCACCGATATCGCGCTCGTGCGCGTCGAGCAGCTGTACCCGCTGCCGATCGACGAGATCAACGCCACGGTCGACCGCTACCCGAACGCGTCGCTCGTCTGGGTGCAGGAGGAGCCGCTCAACCAGGGTGCATGGCCCTTCATGCACCTCGCGCTCCCCCGCCACTTGCACGGCCGCACGCTCAAGGTCGTCGGCAGGGCTCCCGCCGCGAGCCCGGCGACCGGTTCCGCGAAGCGCTCCGCGCAGGAGCTGTCGGCGATCCTGGAGTCCGCACTGGGCTGACCCCGGGGTACCGATCACCCCTTCCGCTGAGCAACGCCTCAGTGCCGCCTGACGATCCCCGCACGAGTCTCCTCGTGCGGGGATCTTCGCTTGTCGCGCATCTCTCATTTCCACATACTGTTTGGAAACAGCGTTACGCGAGAGGCCGCGACATGTCGCCGGCCCCGCTCGGAAGTGGGTGGTGCAGGTGCAGCGTGCTTGGCATGGCACATCGCGCAAGATGGGGGCGGTCGCAGCCGCGCTCCCGGTCGAGGCACCGCTCGCGCTGCCCGGCGCGCAGTCGCCGCGCGCCACGCCCTCGCTCGCCCGACGCCTGCTGCAGGAGCGCCGCACCCGCCTGCACCTGACGCTGACGGACCTCGCGATCGTCGCCTCGGCCACGCTCCTCGTGAGCGCCGTCGCGACTCCCGCCGGCGAGAGCGCGCTCGCGCCGGTCCCGCTCGAGCAGGTGCTCGCCGCGCCCGTGCTCGTCGTGTTCGCATGGTTCGTCGCGCTCACCGCCATCGGCTCCCGCGACGCCGCGGTGCTCGGCGCCGGCGCGACGGAGTACCGCCGGGTCGTGCATGCCACGGGCCTCGCCTTCGCCGCACTCGCAGCGCTCGCGCTCGTCGCGGACTGGCCCGCGCTCCGGCTGCAGCTGCTCATCGCGCTGCCCGCGGGCATGGTCGCCCTGCTGCTCGGCCGCTGGCAGTGGCGGCGCTGGCTGCTCGCCCGCCGCCGCGACGGCGAGTGGGCGTCGCGCACCATCCTCGTCGGCGACCACGACGAGGTCGCATACGTGCTCGAGCGGCTCGGCCGCGCGCCCGACCTCGGCTACCACGTGATCGCCGCCGCGGTCGCCGGGCACCAGGGGGACCCGCTCGAGCTGCGCGGCCGGAGCGTGCCCGTGCTGAGCGCCCATGCAGGGCTCGCCGAGATGGCCGAGCGCATGGGGGCCGACACGGTGATCCTCGCCGCGAAGCCGGATGCCGATCCCGCGTACCTCACGCGGCTCAGCCGGCAGCTCGAGGGCACGTGCGCCGAGCTCGTGCTCTTCTCCCGGCTGACGGACGTCGCCGGCCCCCGCATCTCCTTCCGCCCGGTCGACGGCCTGCCGCTCATCCAGGTGCGGATCCCCACCTTCGACGGGGGCGAGCACGTGCTGAAGCGCGCGCTCGACGTCGTCGTCTCCTCCTTCGCGCTGCTGGCGGTCGGGGTGCTGGCCGTGCCGATCGCGATCGCGATCCGGCTCGACTCCCCCGGGCCGATCCTCTTCCGCCAGCAGCGCGTCGGCCGCGACGGGCGCACCTTCGCGATGCTGAAGTTCCGCACGATGCGCGTCGACGCAGAGCAGGAGCTCGCGGCGCTGCAGGCGCACAACGAGGGTGCCGGCCCGCTCTTCAAGCTGCGGGACGACCCGCGCATCACCCGCGTCGGCGCCTTCCTGCGCAAGCACTCGCTCGACGAGCTGCCGCAGTTCTGGAACGCGCTCAAGGGCGACATGAGCGTGGTCGGGCCCCGCCCGCCGCTCCCCGGCGAGGCGACCGCCTACGACGGCGTTGCGATGCGGCGGCTCTATCTGAAGCCAGGCATCACGGGCCTCTGGCAGATCAGCGGCCGCAGCGACCTCACGTGGGACGAGAGCGTGCGCCTCGACCTCCGCTACGTCGAGAACTGGTCGGTGATGCAGGACCTCATGATCATGGTCCGCACCGCCCGTGTCGTCATCCATCCTTCCGGCGCCTACTGAGCCGCCGGCACCACCTGAGGAGAGACCATGCACATCGCGATGCTCGGAACCCGCGGCGTCCCCGCGAGCTACGGCGGCTTCGAGACGGCGGCGGAGGAGGTCGGCGCCCGCCTCGTCGAGCGCGGGCACGACGTCACCGTCTACGGCGACGACACGCAGCCCGACGTGACCACCTACCGCGGCATGCGCGTGGTCCACGTGCCGGCCCTCCGCCTGAAGCAGGCGGAGACGCTGAGCCGCACGGGGCTCGCGACGCTGCGGGCGATGGCGGGTCGGCGACCCGCTGCCGCGATCGTCTTCAACGCGGCGAACGCCCCGTACGTCCCGCTGCTGCGTGCGCGAGGCATCCCGGTCGCCGTGCACATGGACGGCCTCGAGTGGCGGCGCTCGAAGTGGGGCGGTGCGGGCCGCGCCTACTACCGCTGGGCGGAGTCCTTCGCAGTGCAGACCGCCGACGCGCTCATCGCGGATGCGCCAGGCATCGCCGAGTACTACCGCGAGGAGTTCGGCGTGCCGACGGAGCTCATCCGCTACGGCGCGCCCATCCTGAGCGGCACCGACGCCTCGCTGCTCGAGCCGCTCGGCCTCGTCGACGGCGGCTATCACGTGGCGGTCGCGCGCTTCGAGCCCGAGAACCACATCCTCGAGATCGTCCAGGGCTACCGGGCGAGCAGTGCGACGAGGCCGCTCGTCGTCGTCGGCGCCGCGCCCTACAGCGCCGCCTACACGCAGGCGATCCACGAGGCGGCGGACGGTGACGCGCGCATCCGCCTGGTGGGCTGCATCTACGACAGCGAGCTGCTCGATGCGCTCTACGCGCACGCGCGGACCTACGTGCACGGCCACTCGGTCGGCGGCACCAACCCGTCGCTGCTCCGGGCGATGGGCGCCGGCGCGGCCACGATCGCGTTCGACGTCGGCTTCAACCGCGAAGTGCTCGCCGACGACGGCTGGTTCTTCGGCGACCCGGCCGAGCTCACGCGCGCGTTCGAGGCCGCCGAGGGCGACGACGCCGCCGTGCTGGCGCGCGGCCTGCGCTCGCGCGAGCGCGCAGCCCGGGTCTTCCGCTGGGACGACGTCGCCGACGACTACGAGCAGCTCGCGATGCGGCTGCGCGAGGGCAGCTCGGTGCACCAGCTCGCGCGCCACGCCCGCCGCGCCGTGCCGGCGCAGGCCGGCGCTGGGCTCGCCCTGTCGTGACCGCGCGCCTCACTGTCGTCACCGTCGTCTTCGAACCGGAGCTCGCGCTGCTGCAGCTCCAGGCACGCTCGCTCGCGCTCTTCCTCGATCCGGATTGCGTCGCAGCGATCATCGTGCTCGACAACTGCGCGGGCGGGATGGGCCGCCGCGCACGGCGCGCGGTGCTCGAGCGCTTCGGCCCCGTGCTCGCGCCGCGCGTGTCGTTCCTGCGCACCGCGCAGCTGGGCGTCGACGGCGGCGCGGCCGGGTGGCGGAGCCAGCAGGCGGCCAAGCTGCTCGTGGCCCGGCGCATCAGCACGCCGCACTACGTGATCCTCGACGCGAAGAACCACCTCATCGGGCCGGCCGGCGCCGACGACTTCGTCGACGCGACGGGTGCTGCCCGCGGCGGCACGCACTCCTATGCCGTGCATCCGCTGCGCGAGAGCCTCGAGCGCACGCTCCGGCACCTCGGGGCGGACGACGAGGCGGTCGATCGGCTGGTCGCCGACTTCCCCCGCACCGTCACGCCCTTCGTCGTCGACACCGCGCTCGCGCGCCGCATGATGGACGACATCGAGCGCGAGGCGCGCGAGCCGTTCGCCGACGCCTTCGAGCGCGCGGGGCTGCTCGAGTTCTTCCTCTACTCCGGCTGGTGCCTGCTGCGCGGCCCGGGCTCACCCGTCAACGGCGACACGATCCCCGCGCCGATCCTCTGGCCCGCCCACGCCACCGAGGACGGCGCGGCCGACGCGATCCGCGAGGCGACCGAGACCGGCGCCGCGTGGTTCGCCGTGCATCGTCGCGCGCTCGCGAGGGCGGATGCGCCGACCCGTCGCCGGATCATGCGGCTCTGGTCGGACCGCGGCCTCATGACCCCTGCGGAGGCCACCCGCTTCGTGCGGCGGTTCCGCCTGGCGTACGCGCCGGCGACCGGCCGTGCGCGGCTCGGCCGGCGGCTGTCACGCCTCGGGCACCGCTGAATGCCGCACTCTCGCGACCGGCCGCTTCTGCCGACGCTCAGCGCCGGGATCGTCCGCGTAGTAGGTGTTGCGATGCTTCGACGGGCGAGCGCGATTGAGCACGATGCCCAGGATGCGCCCGCCGGCAGACTCGAGCGAGCGGATCGTGTTCGCGAGCTGCGGTCGGCGGGTCTTCGACGCGTCGACGACGATCACGACGCCGTCGGCGAGCGGGGCGATCAGGTTCGAGTCGGCCACCGTCAGCACGGGCGGCGAGTCGATGATGACGACGTCGTAGCGCTCCGCCGCGTCGTCGAGCACCGACCGGAACGCCTCCGAGGTCACCACCGTCGCGGGGTTCGGCGGCAGCGCGCCCGAGGTCAGCACGTCCGGGCCGTGCTCGCGCCACCCGACGATCGCCCGCGACAGCTCGATGCTCCCCATGAGCGCCGTCGTGAGGCCGACCGAGCCGTCGAGGCCGAACAGCTCGTCCACCCGCGGGCGGCGCAGGTCGGCATCGATCACGAGCGTCCGGTCGCCCGAGTCGGCGAGCGTCACCGCGAGGTTGGTCGAGAACGTCGACTTGCCCTCGCCGGGCGACGAGGACGTGATCAGGAGACGGCGCGAGGTGCCGTCGAGCGTGGTGAACGCGAGCGCCGACTGGATGCGCCGCATGTCCTCCGACACCGGGTCGTGGGGCTCGCGCGCCACGATGAGCCCAGCGCCGACACCGCGCGTCGCGCGGGTCACGACGCCCAGCACCGGCAGGTCGGTGACCCTCGCGACCGCTGCCTCGTTCCGCACGCGGGTGTCGGCGACGGTGGCGACGAACGCCGTGAGCACGCCGAGCAGGAAGCCGATCGCCGCTGCCAGCAGCGCGTCACGGGTCTTGTTCGGCACGGTCTGCACCGTGGGCGCGACCGCGTCGTCGATGACGGAGGCGCTGATCGTCGCCGCGCCCTCCACGCTGTCGGCGCCGACCTCGAGCACGACGACGGCGAGCTGCTCGGCGACGCTGTTGGCGACGGCGGCGGCGCGCTCCGGCTGGCCGGAGGTGGCGATGACGTCGAGGATGACCGTGTCCTGCGGGATGGTGACCGCGATCGACCGCGCGAGGTCGCGCGGCGTCGTCTGCAGGTCGAGGTCGTCGATCACCAGGTCCAGCACCCTCGACGACGTCGCGAGCCGCGCGAAGGAGAGCATCTGGTTCTGCGTGTAGGCCGAGCCCTGGTTGAGGTCGGCTCCGGACGTGCCCTCGTTGAGCGCGAAGTAGAGCGATGCGCGGGACTGGAACTGCGGCGGGGTCGCCGACGACATCGCGTAGCCCGCAGCACCGCCGACGAGGGTCATGCCCACGACGACCGCCCAGAACTTCCGCAGCGCCTCCCAGACGTGGGACAGGTTCCACTGCACCGGCTCGGCGCTCACGCGGTCCTCCTCGCACCCGGGGCGCTGCACGCCGAAGGCATCCTGGTGCTTCGGCATCGGCCCGTCATGGGTGAGACACTACCGGCGCGCATCCTCCGGTTCGTCCCGCGCCGTGCCGCTACTGTGACGCCAGGGTCTCCGGGCGCCCGAGATGAAGGAGGCTCCGATGCGCATCCTCGTCGCATGGGCTGATGACTCGTCGCCGAACCTCGGCGTGCGCGCCCTCGGCCAGGGCTCGGTCGATCTGCTGCGCCAGGCATGGCCCGACGCCGAGTTCGACTACATGAACTACCGGCGACGCCCGGACGCGATCCCCTGGGGCAGCGACCGGTCGCTGCTGCGCGAGCGGCTCACCGGCCGCAAGGGCATGATGCGCTGGCTCGCCGACTTCGACCTCGTCTGGGACACCCGCTCGGGCGACAGCTTCGCCGACATCTACGGGCTCCCCCGGCACGTCACGATGTCGCTCGTGCACGAGTTCGCCGTGCAGGCGGGCACGCCCGTCGTGCTCGCGCCGCAGACGCTCGGGCCGTTCGGCACCGCCCGCGGCCGCCTGCTCGCCAGGCGCTCCTTGCACCGCAGCCGACTCGTCTTCGCGCGCGACCCGATCAGCGCCGGGGCCGCTACCGCCCTCGGCCGCGCGCCGGACGCCGTCACGAGCGACCTCGTCTTCGGCCTGCACCAGCCCGCGCCCGAGGCGGCACACGACGTGCTGCTCAACGTCTCGGGGCTGCTCTGGCACGGTGACGCCCACGGCGACGCGAGCACCTACCGGACCGCTGTGCGCGAGGTGATCGACGGGCTGCTCGCCGACGGGCGCAGCGTCACGCTGCTCCCCCACGTGCTCCACGCCGACAACCCCGACGACGACGTGCCTGCATCGCGCGAGCTGCACGCGGAGTACGACGGCCGCGTGGGGCTGCGGGTCCCCCAAGACCTCGACGACGCGCGGTCCGCGATCGCCGCCGCGCAGCTCGTCATCGGCGCGCGGATGCACGCGTGCCTCAACGCCCTGTCGACGGGGACGCCGACGGTCGCCATGGCGTACTCGCGGAAGTTCGCGCCGCTCATGGACGCGATCGGCTGGCCGCACGTCGTGCAGCTCGCCGAGACCGACGGCATCGGCGCCGCCGTCCTCCGCCACGCCCGGCTCGACGGGCTCCGGGCGAAGGCCGCCGCCGCGCAGCAGCAGGGCCAGCAGCAGCTGCTGCCCCTCCTCGAGCGGCTGGGCGCCCTGTGAGCGGCAGCACGACGACCGGAGGTGCGACGACCGGAGGCACCACGACCGGGCTCGAGCGGGCGGTCGCCGACGTGCTCGCGCGGGACGCGTGCTCCGGCTGCGGCCTGTGCTCACGGCTCGATCGGTCGGTGCGGATGGAGCTCGACGCGCAGGGCTATGCACGCCCCGTGTTCTCCGGACCCTCGGAGCCGGTCCCCGATGCCGAGGCCATATTCCGCCGTGGCTGCCCCGGCGTCGTGGTCAAGGCGCCGACCCCGCCGCGCGGCGCGACGCCGCACGCCCTGCTCGGGGCCCACCTTGGCGTCTGGAACGCCTGGGCGACCGACACCGAGATCCGGCACACGGGCAGCAGCGGCGGCGCGCTCACCGCGCTGCACACCTGGCTCGTCGAGACCGGTAGGGCGGCGCGCGTCACCGGCGCCGCGGTCGACGCCGCCGCGCCGCGCCGCACCGTGCCCGTCTCGATCATGACGCGCGAGCAGGCGCTGAGCGCAGCGGGCTCGCGCTACGCGCCTGTCGCCGCCCTCGACAACGACGACGTGCTCGCGCCCGGCAGCGCGGTCTGTGCGAAGCCCTGCGAGATCTCGGCGCTGCGGCAGACCGCCGCCGATCTCATCGACGGCGAGCCGCCGCTCATGCTCTCGTTCTTCTGCGCCGGCACGCCGAGCCAGCACGCGACCGACGCCCTGCTGTCGGAGCTCGGGGTCGGGCGCCACGCCGAGGTCGGGGCGCTCCGCTACCGCGGGCGCGGCTGGCCCGGCCGCTTCACCGCGACGAGCGGTGACCGCGAGGTCTCCGCCGACTACGACGAGTCATGGGGCCGCACGCTCGGCCCGACCACGCAGTGGCGCTGCAAGGTCTGCGTCGATGCCGTCGGGGAGGCCGCCGACATCGTCTCGGCGGACTCGTGGGAGTCGGACGAGCACGGCTACCCGACCTTCGCCGACGGCGCCGGCGTGAGCGCGCTGATCGCGCGCACCGAGCGAGGGCGCCGGACGATCCTCGAGGCCGAGGCCGCCGGCGTCATCGAGCTCGGGCCGCTCTCGATGGACCGGCTCGCGGCGGCGCAGCCGCTGCAGACCGAGCGTCGCCGCTTCCTGCGCGCACGCCTGCTCGGGTCGCTGCTCGCGGGCCGGCGCCCGCCGCGCTACCCGGGATACGCCCTGCTGCGGCTGTCGGCGACGGCGCCCCGCATGGCGGCGCGGGTGCTGCGGGGCACGTTCCGCCGGGTGCGACGAGCGGCGCGATGATGTCGTCGACCCTCGCGCACGACGCCGCGCGCGGCGCGCTCTTCACGATGATCGCGCAGGCGGCGCGCATCCTGCTCCAGCTGATCTCGGTCGCGGTGCTCGCGCGGCTGCTCACCCCCCACGACTACGGCATGCTTGCGATCGTGCTCGTGCTCGTCGGGCTCGGCGAGATCTTCCGCGACTTCGGGCTCACCTCCGCCTCCATCCAGGCGCCGGAGCTCTCGACCGGGCAGCGCGACAACCTGTTCTGGATCAACGCCGCCATCGGCACGGGGCTGGGGCTCCTGATGCTGCTCGCCTCCTGGCCGCTCGGCGCCATCACGGGCGAATCCGACATCGTCGGCATGGCGCAGTGGCTCTCGCTCCTCTTCGTGTGCAACGGCCTCGCGACGCAGCATCGCGCGAACCTCATGCGCGAGGTGCGGCTGCGCCCGCTCGCGATCGTCGACGTGGCCGCGGCCGCGATCGCGCTCGCGATCGCGATCGCCGCGGCGCTCCTGGGCGCGGGGTTCTGGGCCCTCGTCATCCAGCAGCTGTGCAACGGCGCCATCTCGCTCATCGGCGTCGTCATCGCCGGCCGGTGGCTGCCGCGCCGCTACTCGCGCGCGCACAGCGTGCGCACGATGATCACCTTCGGCTGGAACCTCGTCGCCGCGAACCTCGTGCAGTACGCCGCACGGCAGGTCGACACGGTGCTCGTCGCCGGCCGCTTCGGCACGGCGTCGCTCGGCCTCTACAACCGGGCCTTCCAGCTGGTGATGACGCCCCTCGGACAGGTCCGCTCGCCGCTGCAGTCTGTCGCGCTCCCGGTGCTCTCGAGGCTGCAGCGCGACCAGCCGAGATTCGAGACGTACGTCACAGCGGCTCAGCTCGCGCTCGGCTACCTCATCGGCATCCCCATCGCCATGCTGGCGGGCCTCGCCGAGCCGGTCGTCGCGATCATGCTCGGCGACGCGTGGGCCGAGGCAGCCCCGATCCTGCGGATGTTCGCGATCGCCGGGCTCCTCACCACGCTCTCGTACGTCGGCTACTGGGTGTACCTCGCGCGCGGCCTCGGCGCGCAGCTGCTGCGCTACACGCTCGTCACCGCGGCGATCAAGGTCGTCTGCATCGTGATCGGCTCCTTCTTCGGCCTCATCGGCGTCGCCATCGCCTTCGCCGTGCACCCGGCGATCGCGTGGCCGATCTCGCTCGCGTGGCTCTCCCGCGTCACCCCGATGCCCACGCGGCGGCTCTACGGCGGCGGGGTGCGCATCTTCATCGTCACGCTGCTCGCCGGCGTCGCGGCGTGGGGCGCGGGCGAGGCGGCATCGCCGCTGGGCTCGTGGGCGGCTGTGGGCGCCGGGCTCGCCGCAGGCGTCGTCACGGCGTCGGCGTCGCTGCTCGTGCCGATCTACCGGCGCGACGCGCAGTCGCTCATGGGCTTCGTCCGGCTCATGGCGACGCGCCGCCGACCGGCAACCGGCACCGCAGCGGCTGCCGACTGAACCGGCGGCCGACTGAACCGGCGGCCGAGCTCCGTCGCACCGCGCTGCACCGCGCTCGAGTCGCCGTCGGGCGCTCCCCCGCCGTCACCCGAGGTCGGTCACCCGGAACGCGTCGATCGAGAACACCCCGGTGGCGGTCGCGGCGCTGCTGCGGTTCGCGTGCACGCCCACCGACCCGCTCGGATTCGACCCCGTCGCGTCGGTCACGCTCACCTGCCACGCCGTGGGCCGCGGCGTGCCCGCGCGCCAGAGGCTCGCCTCGACGGTCGTGCTCGTCGTCCCCGTCACCTCCACCTCGAGGGTGAACCAGTCACCGGCCGCTCGGGTCACCCCCGGCACCTGGTAGCTGCGCAGCACCGTCGAACCGTGCTGCACCACGAGCCACACCGTGCCGTTGTCGCGCAGCCACACCCGCACCCGGTAGTCGCCGGCCGACGTCGACCGCGTGATGACACCGAGGTACGCGGAACCGGTTACCGGCGCCTGATCCAGCCGCAGATCCATCGACACCCGTAGGTCGCGCAGCGCCAGCGCGTTGAGCCGCAGATCGCGCGTGGAACCCGCACCGAGGGCGAGCGTGCCGACTCCGCTCGCGACGGATGCGGGCGCCGACGTGCCGGTGATCGTCCACGGTCCGCCCGTCTCGGACGTGCCCCAGCCCGGTGCCACCGTGCGCGAGAAGTCGTCGGACGCCGCGAAGGTCGCGGGCACCACGACAGGATCGGTGACGCGCACGACGCCGGTCGTGGCCGCGGTGGCGCCGTCGTCGTCGGTCACCGTGAGCGTCACGGTGTAGCTCCCGGCCGTCCCGTAGCGGTGCGTCGACGTCGCGCCCGTGGTGCTCGCCGTCCCGTCGCCCCAGTTCCAGCTCCACGACACCACACTGCCGTCCGCATCCGAGGAGGTCGAGCCGTTCACCGCCGCGTCCAGATCGTCGACCGTGCTGGTGAACGACGCCGTCGGCCGGACGTTGGGCGCCTGCACGGTGACGTTCCGCGTGATGGCACGGCTCAGCCCGCGGCTGTCGGTGACCGTCAGCGTGACGGCGTAGGTGCCCGCCTGGCTGTAGGGATGGGTCGGCGAGACGCCGGTGCCGGTCGTGCCGTCACCGAACTGCCACGCGTACGAGGCGATCGTCGAGCCGCTCGCGGCAGACGAGCCAGATGCGTCGAAGCTCGCGCTCAGCGCGCTCGTCGCCGACTGGAATGCGGCGGTCGGCGCCTGGATGCCCGATCCGATCGCATAGTGCGTCGACACCTGACTGCTCGAGAGCGCGCTGCTGTAGACGGCCACCTCGTCGATCGCACCCCGGAAGTACGCCGACGATGGGGCGCTGGGCCAGGAGCTCAGGTTGTCGCCGCCGATCCTCCAGTAGCCGCTATACGTCTGCGCTGTCGTGACGGCCGTGTTCTGTGCTACGCGCGTGCCGTCGACGTAGAGCGAGATGCCGTCTGCCCCCTGGGTCGCGACGACGTGGTGCCAACGGCCGTCGTTGTACGAGCCCGGGGACGAGATCGTCCGGATCACGCCGGGACGCACGCCGAAGGTCAGTCGACCGTTGTTCTGCATGTAGATGTGGCGGTCATAGCTGGTCGACGAGCCGGTCTGCCAGCTACCGAGGCCCATGAGCTTGCCGCCCTGCGTGGTCGTGGTGTTGAACCACAGCTCGGTCGAGAAGGTGCTGGGCACCCTCGCGCTCACGTTCGAAGACACTCGGCCACTCGTGGTGCCGTCGAAGCCCGACGCCGAGTCGCCCGTGGTCCCCGCGACGGCTCCGGGCGACAGGTTGATCGCACCGCTGCCGAACAGCGGCGCCGTCGATTCCGCCCAGTCCGTCCGAAGTGCGCCCAGCGGGTAGTAGAGCGTCGCACCGTCGTCGAGCACAGCGTTCGCGTACGCAGACGTCTCACCGCTCGCGACGGTCACGGTCGTCCCTTGACTGGTCACCGCGTTGCCGTTCCCATCGACAGCACGCACTGTGTAGGTGTAGCTCGCTCCCGGGGTCAGCCCCGCGTCCGTGAACGTGACCTGCGGCTGTGACCACCAGCTGGAGGGTACGACCCGCGACTGCACCACGCCGGCCGTGCCGGCCCGTCGGAGCTCGTAGGTGAGGTCGCGGTCGTCGCGATCCCAGTTGCCGCGGATGGAGATCCGCACGCGTCCGGCGACCACCGAGGTCGCCGACGGCGCGCCCCAGGTCGTGCTCGCGATGCGCGGTCCCTGCTTCGGCCCGTTGGGCGGTGCTGTCGAGAAGCGCACGAGCCCCTCGTAACGCAGATTGTTCACGCTCCCGAACTCACCGCCGATCGAGATGTACTGGTCGTTGCCGGTGATCGACAGGCCCGCCTGGTTGAGTCCAGACGTCCGCCCGATGGTGAAGTCGGGGTACCAGGCGAAGGGCGCCGGAGCCGGCGTGCCGCTCCAGTCCTTGTAACCGCCAGACGGGGTGCGCGTGAGCGTGCCCTCCGCGGTCGCGCTGAAGGCCGCCGCGTACCGGTAGGTGCGCGGGCTCAGCTCGGGCGCGAGCCCGACGGTGTCGCACGCGTGGGTGTGGCTGGTCGAGTAGACGGTCTCGCCGGTGGAGAAGACGCCGTAGTTGTCGCCGTGGCAGTCAGCGACCCAGCGGATCGCGCCGGTCCCGGCCTCCGCGGCGAACACGCCTTCGAGGTTGCCGATGGTAGAGTTCGCGGTCACCCAACCCGTACCGTAGACGGCCGAGTCGTCGGTGGAGAGCGCGAAGATGCCTGCCTTTCCGGCATACGTCCCCTCCGACCAGCCGTTGATGACGGTCTTCGAGGCCGCCCACGCAGTGTCCAGCGCGCCCGTGACAGGGTCGAGCGGGGCGAGACCGCGCTGGACCACCCCGTTCGTGAGGTAGAAGCGGCCGCCGACGATGACGTGCGATCCGTCGGGATCGATCACCATCGCGTCGCCCTGGCGATCGAGCGTGGGCGCCCAGGAGCGGAGCGCGCCGTTCGCGGCGGCGAACGCGGCCAGGTTCTGCCGCGCCACACCGTTCGCCTGCGTGAAGCGCCCTGTGACGTAGACGCTGTCACGCAGCGTCGCGATGGCGAAGACGCCGGCGCCGCCGATCGACGCGGTGAACCCAGGGAGCAATGCGCCCGTGACCGGGTTGAGGGCCGCGAAGTTGGCCCGCGCCTGGCCGTTCACCGAGGTGAACGAGCCGCCGATGTAGAGGCGGGTGCCGTCCGGGGAGGCGGCGACCGCGCGGATCGGGCCGTTGACCTGCGGCGCGAACGAGAGCAGGTTCCCGGTCCGGATGTCGTAGGAGAGGATGTTGCTGCGCGGCGTCAGGCTCGTGCCCGGGGCGGCGAGCGGCGCGCGGGCGTTGGCGAACCCGCCGCCGGCGAACACGGTGTTGCCGATCATCGTCTGCGCCCACACGTACCCGTTGTCGATCTGCACGGTCGCGAGCGGATCGGCGGTCACGACGGAGCTGTCGCGCTGCTGCAGCGTGACCGGACCGGTCCCCGCGGCGTTGGCCACGGTCAGCCCGGAGGTCAGCAGGGCGCCCGTCGCGACGGTCGCGAGCGCGGCGAGCAGGACGGCGCGCAGAGTGCGGCGAGGGCGCATGATGGTGTCCATCTGTCAGAGGATTCTTCCCGTGAAGAGCGCGAGCGACGCCTCCGCGGCGGCAATCAGCTCGGCGGCGTCGAGAGCCGCTGCCGCCGAGCGTCGTGCCCGACGGATCCGGCGTGGTGCGTTCACAGCTCTCCCGACATCCGTTTCCCGCGGTCGTCGGCGCTGCTCTCCGGCGGGCCGGGAGCGGCGTCGATGCCGCCTTGCCACGAGCGTATGGATAACACCGTCCGCAAAACGACCGTCCGCGGCAATCATCAGCGGAAGCCGCGCAGGGCTTGATCTTCCGCACGACATGCCGTCGCTCGGGCCCACTCGGAAGAGGAACAGCGCGGCCCCGCCGCGCAACGCGCGAACGGGGCCAGCACCAGGAGGGAGTCGCCGCCGGCGCTCCCCCGCCGTCAGCCGAGGTCGGTCACGCGGAACGCGTCGATCGAGAAGACGCCCGCCGCGGTGGCCGTGCTGCTGCGGTTCGCGTGGACGCCCACGGACCCGGACGGATTCGACCCGGTCGCGTCGGTCACGCTCACCTGCCACGCCGCCGGCTGCGGCGTCCCCGCGCGCCAGAGGCTGGCCTCGACCGTCGTACTGGTCGTGCCGGTCACCTCCACCTGGAGCGTGAACGAGTCACCGGCCGCGCGCGTGATGCCCGGCACCTGGTAGCTGCGCAGCACCGTCGAACCGTGCTGCACCACGAGCCACACCGTGCCGTTGTCGCGCAGCCACACCCGCACGCGGTAGTCGCCGGCCGACGTCGACCGCGTGATGACACCGAGGTACGCGGAACCGGTCGCCGGCGCCTGGTCGAGCCGCAGATCCATCGAGACTCGCAGGTCGCGGAGCGCGAGCGCATTCAGCCTCAGGTCCCGCGTCGAACCCGCACCGAGGGCGAGCGTGCCGACCCCGCCCGCGACGGATGCGGGCGCCGCCGTGCCGGTGATGGTCCAGGGACCGCCGACCTCCGACGTGCCCCAGCCCGGTGCCACCGTGCGCGAGAAGTCGTCGGACGCCGCGAAGGTCGGGGGCACCACGACAGTGTCCGTCGCCTGGATGACGCCGGTCGTCGTCGCCGTCGCGCCGTCGTCGTCGGTCACGGTGAGCGTCACGGTGTAGTCGCCCGCCGCCCCGTAGCTGTGGCTCGAGGTCGCACCCGAGGTGCTCGGCGTCCCATCGCCCCAGTTCCAGCTCCAGGAGACGACGCTCCCGTCCGCATCCGACGAGCCGGAGCCGTCCACGGTCGCGGCGAGGTCGCTGACAGCGCTGGTGAACGATGCCGTCGGGCCGACGTTGGCGGCCTCGACCGTGACGTCCTGCGTGATGGCACTGCTCAGCCCGCGAGTGTCGGTGACGGTCAGCGTGACCGCGTAGGTGCCGGCCCGGTCGAACGCATGCGTCGGCGAGACGCCCGTGCCGGTCGTGCCGTCACCGAACTGCCACGCGTACGACGCGATCGTCGACCCGCTCGCGGCCGCGGAGCCCGACGCGTCGAAGCTCGCGGAGAGCGTGCTCGTCGTGGACTGGAAGGCAGCCGTCGGCGCCTGCAGCCCGGCACCCACTGCATAGTGCGCCGCGACCTGTCCGCTCGTGAGCGCCGAGCCGTAGACCGCGACCTCGTCGATCGCGCCGCGGAAGGAGGCGGATGAAGGCTGCGCCGACCACCCGTTCAGGTTGTCACCGCCGATCCGCCAGAAGCCGCTGTAGCTCTGTGCGCCCGTGACCGTCGTGTCCTGCGCGACCCGTTCGCCATCGACGTAGAGCGCGATGCCCTCTGCGCTCTGCGTCGCCACCACGTGGTGCCAGCGGCCGTCGTTGTACGAGGCGGGCGACGAGACGGTGCGCACCTGCCCTGGGTAGACGCCGAAGGTCAGCCGGCCGTCGTTCTGCATGTAGACGTGGCGGTCGTAGTTGCTCGACCAGTCGGTCTGCGAGTTGCCGAAGCCGATCAGCTTGCCGCCCTGCGTCGTGGTGGTGTTGAACCACAGCTCGGTCGAGAACGTGCCGGGCACCGTCGAGCTCGTGGCCGAGGACACGCGGCCGCTGGCCGTGCCGTCGAAGCTCGACGCCGACTCCCCCGTCACACCCGCCACGGCTCCGGGGGAGACATCCGTCGCGCCGGTGCCGAACAGCGGCGTGCTCGATCCGCCCCAGTCGGAGCGGTTGTCGCCCAGCGGGTAGTACAGGGTGGCACCGTCATCGAGCACCGTGTTCGCGTAGGCGGAGGACTGGCCGTTCGCGATCGTCACGGTCGCGGCCTGGCTGGTGACGGCGT